>Ga0111172_1026_pt1 | contig 41211 bp, 33 predicted proteins | sample DeeMarSWOR324_28_FD_80233 | JGI IMG/M metagenome (GOLD analysis project Ga0111172, IMG submission 80233) | Anaerolineae bacterium SM23_ 63 | reverse complement strand
TTTACCCGGATCTGGAGTACGGGATTGACTACGACTTCTTCGCCTTCCCTGGAGCGCAGGGGATGCAAGGAGGGGCGGACTTCCTGATGGCCTTTGGTGACTCACCAGCCACCCAGGCGATGGTCGCTTACCTCACCAGTGCCGAGGGCGCAACTGCTTGGGCGAAGGCCGGATTTGACCTCTCACCCAACAAGTGGGCGGATGGCAAATACATCGATGCGGCCTTGGCGAAGAAGGGCGCGGCGCTAGCCAACGCGGCTGGTTTCACGCCCGATCTGGGTGACACGATCCCCGCTCCCTTCGGTGAAGCCGAGTGGCGGGCGATCGTCGATATCATCCAAGGTGCCGACATCGCAACCGCGCTTGCAGCTGCTGCAGCGGCGCAGGCTGAAGGACTGGGTCAGTAACCCTTCAGTGGTAATATGGTGCTGGGGTGGTGCACACCCCAGCACCTTTTCCCTCGCAGGTTCATCTTTATAAGGAGGCTAACATGGCTGCTCCTAAAATTATGCAGCAAGGACGTGTGGTTCCTTGGCTGTATGTCCTACCTGCTCTCATCGTGATCCTGGTTTTTATCGTCTATCCAACGATTAACACAGTGGTACTCAGCTTCCGCGACCGGAGGGGTGAACAACCGGCAAGCGTTGATTGTGTCGAGGGGCAACCGTGTTGGGGAAATTTTGAGAATTATCGTTACGCTCTCACACACCCGGACATGACCACTGCCCTTAAGAACAACGCACTATGGTTATTGATCATGGTGCCGGCCGTAGTAGGTATGGGTTTGTTGATCGCCGTTTTGGCCGATCGGGTCAAATACGAGGCCCTCGTCAAAGCCATCATCTTCATGCCGATGGCGATATCCTTTATCGGCGCGGGCGTTATCTGGCGTTTCATGTATTACATTGAGACTGGAACCGGTGAGCAAGTTGGTGTGCTCAACGCGATCTTGGATGCTTTTGGCATTGACCCCATACCCTGGCTCAGTCAACCAGGGATCAACAATCTGGCTCTGATGATGGTTGGGATCTGGTTATGGGCCGGATTTTGTATGACCATCCTCTCGGCTGCATTGAAGGGTCTTCCGGAGGAAGTGCTCGAGGCGGCCCGGGTGGATGGGGCCACGGAGTGGCAGGTCTTTTGGCGCATTATGTTTCCAATGATCTTGCCCACGGTTACGGTCGTGATAACGACGATGGTGATTATCATCCTTAAGATTTTTGACATTGTGTTTGTGATGACTGGAGGGAACTTCGGCACCGAGGTGATCGCCAACCGCATGTTCAAGTTGATCGTGACCGACACCGGGCGATCCATGGCGATCGCGGTGCTGCTTCTGATCCTCACGATACCGATCATGATCATTAACGTGCGACGGTTCCGGGAACAGGAGGCGATCCGATGAAGCCCTTAGCTCGTTTGAATCGCTTCTTCAATCGATTGCCCGTAAATCTGGCCGTTGTCATCCTGTGTCTGATGTGGATCATCCCCACACTTGGCATCTTCGTGACCTCCTTCCGATCGCGCGAGGCAGTACGCACCACAGGTTGGTGGACCGTGATCAACCCATTCGGCAAAGCGGAGATTGAGGGACAAGCGGAATACACCACCTATTGCGCCTCTTGCCACGGAGAATCAGGAGATCTCCTTCCAGAAGCCAATCTATCAGATCCCGAACTTGTGGCTAATTACCCTCGCTCAAATCGTCTCTTAGCCGTGTTACGGCGTGAGATTGAAGGTAAACCTCACCTAGAGGATCCTGTGTTACCGGAAGACCCCAACGCCGCTTTAGAAGAATTGGCGCCGATCCTCGTCTATATGGACACTTTGGCCGGAGGCGAAAAAGCCGAGGTCGGGAAACTCGGGGTACGGAATTATGCCGACGCGCTGGTCGGCTATAAGGGAACCCAGGATTATCTCACCGACTGCGAGCAGGAGGTAGAGAGCACGCTGACAAAGTTTGATTGTAGCGCCAGCGATCTGCTCAATCCCGAGGGCATGGGTAGTGCTTTCTGGAATACACTTGTCGTGTCAATCCCTTCAGCACTACTCCCGATCCTCTTCGCTGCATTTGCTGCTTATGCTTTTGCCTGGATGGACTTCCCTGGACGGATGTGGATCTTTGCCATCCTGGTTGGGCTACAGGTCATCCCACTGCAGATGGCGCTCGTTCCCATTGCCCGTCTTTATTCGGATATCGGGCTTCAAAGCACCTTCGTTGGGATCTGGCTCTTTCACACCGGCTTCGGCCTACCCTACGCGATTTATTTGATGCGTAACTTTCTCGGCGGATTGCCGAGGGAGATCTTCGAGTCGGTCTACATCGATGGGGCCAGCCATTGGACCGCATTTTGGAAATTAGCCATGCCGCTTTCTGTTCCAGCCATCGCCTCGCTCGGTATCTTTCAATTCTTGTGGATCTGGAACGACTTCCTGGTGGCTAAGATCTTCCTTTCAACGAACCCAGTCCTCACAGTTCAGATCACGAACTTGATCGACCCTCGTGGAGGCAATTGGCATATCCTCACCGGCGCTGCGTTTCTCTCGTTTCTCATCCCAATGTTGGTCTTCTTCGGTTTGCAGCGTTACTTTGTGCGTGGATTGTTGGCAGGTTCAGTAAAAGGCTGATCATATTGTGTTTTGCAGAACGTGCGCCGCACCGTGTTTCATGAACAGGGTGCGGCGCACGTTTTCGTATTACACTCGAATCTCGACGTTTCCCCATCAGGTACGCCAGATCGAGACAATGAGATACATTCGTTCCTTCGATCAACATGTCCGACACTTGGGAAGTAGTTGTCAGATAGGTTCGCGGCCCTGCGTGCTATAATCCTCTCGCTGTGGTTGAAGGACCCAGACATTTAGATTTGGAGTTACGTTTCTAATTTATGAGTGAGAAATTACCGTCCACCACCGCTGGCGGTCAGGACGTTGTCAATGGGGGTGTGATCTGGCACGCGCTGGAGGCCTCCAAGGTCATCCGTGCACTTAAGACCTCACCTACGAACGGGCTTACCTCCGAGGAGGTCGCCCGTCGTTTTGATGAGTGTGGCCCGAACGAACTGGATGAGCCACCGCGACCCACCATTTGGGGGATGCTCCTTGAGCAGTTCAACAACTTCATTGTGATTGTTTTAATCGTGGCCTCGATCATCTCTGCCCTGTTGGGGGACTATGTTGAGGCCGCTGCGATTTTCGCGATCGTGCTGCTCAATGCCATTCTTGGGGTTATCCAGGAGCGTCGTGCCGAAGAGGCTCTGGCTGCCTTGAGACGACTGGCTGCGCCGGAAGCCCATGTGATTCGCAACGCACACCGCCAGACGGTTCCGGCGCGCGAATTGGTCCCCGGGGATGTAGTCTTGCTCGAGGTAGGAAACTACATCCCAGCGGATCTGCGACTGCTAGAGACCGTAAATCTAAAGATTGAAGAGGCCGCCTTGACGGGTGAGTCAGTCCCGGTCGTGAAGGACGCCCGTGTTGTCCTCACGATGGATGAAACGTTGGGCGACCGTCGTAATACCGCCTTCAGCGGAACGCTGGTTTCCTACGGCCGCGGCAAGGGCATCGTCGTCAGCACGGGGATGAACACCCAGATCGGCATGATCGCTGCCATGTTGCAATCTGTTCATGAGGAGCCCACACCCCTCCAGCGCCGGTTGGATCAGCTAGGCAAGTTCCTTGGGTGGGCAGCGCTGGGTATCTGCGGCATCGTCTTTCTCCTCGGTTGGGTTCGAGGTGTGGACCCGTTAGATATGTTTTTGGTAGCTGTGAGCCTTGCGGTAGCGGCGGTCCCCGAGGGATTACCAGCGGTTGTGACCATCACCCTGGCGTACGGCATGCGCGAGATGATTCAGCGTCACGCGCTCATTCGAAGGTTATCCTCCGTCGAGACCCTTGGATCGACGACGGTGATTTGTTCCGATAAAACCGGTACCCTCACCCAGAATCAAATGACGGTCACTCAACTGTGGGTCGACGGTGTTGCCTTTGAGGTTACGGGCAGCGGATACGAACCGATCGGTGAGTTTCGAATCGATGGCAAGACGGTCGATCTAAAAGACTATCCCGCCTCGACCACTGCGCTTTGGGTGGCCGCGCTGGCCAATGATGCGGAGTTCGAGGTCGGGGATGAGGGGGACGGCAACGAAAGGCTACGGGTTGTGGGAGATCCTACGGAAGCAGCATTGATCGTCGTTGCGGCCAAGGCCGGTGCAGACCAAGATGTCCTGGAACGGGCTTACCCTCGCATCGACGAAATCCCCTTTGATTCTGATCGCAAACGGATGACGACCGTCCATAAAATCAAGTCGCCCGAGCCGGAAGACGCCAGCCCTTTCTATGACACCAAGCTGCGTGAATGGGAGGTGGCAGCCATCAAAGGCGCGCCGGATGTGATCCTTGATTTGTGCACCAGTTACCAGCAGATGGACGACCGACCAGCCCCCCTTACCGATGAACTAAAAAGCAACGTCCTAGCAGCCAACGCGGCCATGGCACAGCAGGCATTACGCGTGTTAGCTGTTGCCTTCAGAGTGGAGCGTCAGGTGTCCGAAGACACCACACCCGAGGAGGTCGAACAAGATTTCACCTTTGTCGGCTTGCTTGGGATGATCGATCCACCGCGCGCTCAAGTGAGGCCAGCCATTGAGAAGGCTCGTCGCGCCGGCATACGTACGTTGATGATCACCGGCGACTACCCTGACACCGCACGCGCCATCGGCGAGGAGATTGATCTCTTTGAGCCGGATCACCAAGTGATCACCGGCGTCGGGATGGAGCAGATGGATGACCAAACGTTACAACGCGAGGTCATGCATACGGACGTTTACGCCCGGGTTTCGCCGGAACACAAAGTACGTATCGTAGATGCTCTGAAACACAATCATCAAATCGTCGCCATGACGGGTGATGGCGTGAACGACGCTCCGGCTCTTAAACGAGCCGATATCGGTGTGGCCATGGGCATCACCGGTACGGATGTGGCCAAAGAGACCGCCGATATGGTGCTCACCGACGACAATTACGCTAGCATCGTCGCTGCGGTTGAGCAGGGACGCGTAATCTATTCCAACATCCGCAAATTCGTGTTCTATTTGCTCTCGTGCAACTTGGCGGAGATCGCGGTGATCTTCATCGCCATCTTGGCAGGTTTGCCCTCACCTCTAACGGCCATCCAACTGCTGTGGCTTAATCTGATCACCGACGGCGCCCCTGCCTTAGCGCTGGGTATGGAAAAAGGCGATCCCGACACGATGATGCGTAAACCACGTCCACCAGGCGAGTCGATCATCAACCGTGAGATGTGGATCGGTATTGGGATCCAGACGGTAGCCATCGCCACCGTCACCTTGGTGGCCTACTGGATCGGTTTCAGCGTAGATCAGGGGCAAAGTCCGCTGGCCGGAACGATGGCCTTCGTTACCTTGTCGTTCTCGGAACTGCTGAGAGCCTTCACCGCCCGTTCAGATCACTATCCATTGTTTCGAATTGGGGTCTTCAGCAACGTATGGATGTTTTACGCCGTGGTTTCCTCGCTTGTGTTGCTGCTGCTTGTGATTTATGTGCCCTTCCTGCAATTGGTGTTCAATACGGTTCCGCTCACGCTATCGCACTGGGAGATTCTCCTCCCGCTCCTGGTGATACCGGCCGCAGTGGCTGAAGCGAGCAAATGGGCGATTGGTCGTTTGCAACCTCAAACAGCTGCTTAGCAAAGCGGTATGATCAAGTGAAAGAAACTTTCGCACCGGATAATCGGATGCAATCCCGGAACCTCAACTCTCCAACATCGACGATGAAACCGCCTCGATATCTACGCGCCCGATACGCTCGGGTCACGCGTTTTTTTGCGACCGTTGTGATCAGTGCACTGTTTTGGGACGTGATTCTGAGGCGGATCGGTCTACGGAGGCTGTCGCGCCGGACAGCAGCGAGACGCTATCGCAATGCGGCGATACGTTTCCGCGCCTTGGCTACCCGTTTGGGCGGGGTGTGGATCAAAGTCGGGCAGTTCCTTTCCGCTCGATTGGACATCCTCCCTGAAACCATAACCTCCGAGTTGGCAGGTTTGCAGGATGAGGTCGATCCTGAGTCCTTTGAGGCCATGCGGAAGATGGTGGAGGAGGAATTCGGGGTCTCCCTTGAAGAACGTTTCGCGGATTTTGATCCCCACCCTCTGGCGTCAGCTTCATTAGGGCAGGTCCACCGCGCCACGCTCCCCAGTGGGGAATCAGTCGTGGTCAAGATTCAGCGTCCGGATATTCATGACCTGATCCAAGTCGATCTCGCAGCCCTGACCAGGGTTATCGGTTGGCTCAAGCGTTATCCACCGATCACGCGGCGCGCCAATCTAGACGCCCTGATGACCGAGTTCAGCCGCACGTTGTGGGAGGAGGTCGATTATCTGGCAGAAGCCGAAAACGCGCGACGTTTCGGGGAGATGTTCCGTGATGACCCCCAGGTGCGTATCCCAGAAGTTCATGGGGATTACACAACCGTCAGGGTTTTGACCCTTGAGGACGTGTACTTCACCAAGATCACGGATTACGCAGCCGTAGAGGCGCTGGGCGTTGACCTGGCTGAGGTAGCGGAGCGCTTGTTCCGCACCTACCTGTGGCAGATCTTCGTCGTGGGTTTTTTCCATGCAGATCCGCATCCCGGCAATCTGTTCGTCGAACCTCTCGAGCCTGATGGGTGGAGGTTGGTGTTCGTCGATTTTGGGATGGTCGGTCAAATTACCCCCGAAATGAAACAGGGGATGAGGGATCTTGTCATTGCGGTAGGCACGCGCGACATGGATCGGCTGATGCAGTCCTATCAGAGGTTGGGTTTTCTATTGCCAGGAGCTGACATTGAACGCATCCGACAAGCGGAGGCGGCGTTGGTTGATCGCTTGTGGGGGAAGAGCATGCGAGAACTGATTCGCACTCACCCTCAAGAGATGCGCCAGTTCGCGAAAGAGTTCAGGGACGTGATGTATGAAATGCCCTTTCAGGTGCCGGAAGATATGATCTTCCTCGGTCGCTGTGTGGCGATCCTAGCCGGGATGTGTACGGGCCTTGACCCCGAGTTCAACCTTTTCGAAGGTCTTCAGCCTTTCGCCGAAGAGTTGTTGTCCGAGGAAGGTGGCGATTGGCTCAAAGAGATCTTTGGAATCTTGATCGAGCAAGCCAGGGCGCTATCGACGTTGCCGACCCGGTTGGATACAACACTGGCGAAGATCGAGCGTGGGGAGATCCTGGTTACCATGAAGGTCACGCCTGACCTCGAGCGGCAATTGAAGACTCTGACACGATCAGTCGATCGTGTAGTTGGTGCGATTTTTTTCGCTGCGTTAGCGTTGGTCGGGAGCGTGCTTTATATCAGCGGTGAGAGGTCGTTAGGCGCCGTCGGACTTGGTATGGCTCTACTCCTGATGGGGTGGGTACTGTGGAGAGGAGGGCGCGGATAATCGTTCGCACCTTTTTGGGGGATAGAAGCACAGGCTGCAGTCGCAGGCTACAGCCTGTTTTTATGTGCGGGGTATCTCCGCAGAGGTCATTCCGAGGAGCCATGCGACGAGGAATGACATTCACAAGGGTAGGGGCGCACGACCGTGCACCCCTACGATAAAAGCATACTCTCGGGGGAGTGTTATCCAATGTAGCCGCACCCTTTAGGGTGCGTTTGGAGTGCGCAAGCTCTGCTTGCGCCTCCTTCGACAGGCTCAGGACACGGCAGAAGCAGAGCTTCTGGATTCCAAAAATGTAGGGGCGGGGTCACCCCGCCCCAATATCAAGGATAATGATATCTTTTTATGCCTCCGAGACCAAATGCAACCGCATCCTTTAGTATCCGCAACGCAATTTAAGGCCTGCGATTATAATGTAGTTACAGATTGTAAGGGCATTCAATAGCCACCTCCCCGCGAGCTTAAAGCTCGCAGTGAGGTTTTTCTTGCGCTTGTAACTTGCAGCTTGCAGCTTGTGGCTATTCTACAAGTGGTCGGTAGAGCTCCGGGCGACGGTCATCGAACAGATAGAGTTCGTACTCACCGGGAACAAAAATTCGTTGCTTGAGATCGCTCCGATGGGGATCGATCTCTACACAAAGGATCTCCTCACCCTCGACGTCCGCCTCCGCCAACATCTCTCCATCCGGTCCTACGACCACACTGCGCCCGAGGTAACGTGTTCCCCGCTCTTCGCCTACTCGATTGGCAGCGACCAGAAAGATGTTGTTCTCAGCAGCGCGAGATTGGGCCATGAAATCTGGGTAAAGCGTAGCTGCGCTCGGCCAAGCAGTCGGCAGCAGGATCACTTGGGCACCAGCTATCGCTAAAACACGGCTCGGCTCAGGGAATCGTAAATCGTAGCAAATGAGAAGCCCGAGGCGTCCAACAGGGGTTTCGAATGGGCCAGGTAGGGTGTCCCCAGCGGCCAAGTAACGATCAACCCCCAGAAAGGGCAGGTGGGTCTTGCGATAGCGGGCGATCAAACCATCGGGTCCAACGAGGGCGGCGCTGTTAAACAATCGACCGAACGCATCCTTCTCAATCGTTCCGACAACGACGGCCATGAGGCCGGCTTCTCGACAGGCTTCGGAGAGATGATCGGTACGAGGACCGGGGATCGGCTCAGCGATGGAGGCGGCCTCCTCAGCGGAGAGCGCGTAACCGGTGAGCGCGCACTCTGGGAACACCGCGATCTCGGCATTACACAGCGACACCTCGTGCATGAAGTTGATCACTTTTTTAAGGTTGGCTTCTGCGTCGAAGAGTTTGGGTTCCATCTGAACCGCTGCGAAGGTTGGCATGCGGACCTCCAGGGTCGAGTAGGTTTAGCGAGGACAAGAAATCGAAGGACAGTATAATTCACTTTGCGATCATGGATCAATTGAGAAAAATCAACTGCGAGAGGAGGACAGGTATAGGTGGGGGCGTGGGCGCCGCCCACACCCCCACCTATACCCCTCCTTGCTCCTCGCGGTCGATTTTTCCGGTACACTTAAACATGGATTGAAAGTGTAATATAGCACAAAGGATGGCAGCATGGAGTCGATGTTAAACATTGAGCCCTGGTGGCGCTTTGCCGCAGCCTTGTTGATCGGCGCGTTAATTGGATTAGAGCGCGAATTTGTCCAACAGCGCACAGAAGATCAGGAGTTTGCCGGGATTCGGACGTTTTCATTGTTTGCTTTACTCGGTGCCGTGGGTGCTTATGTGGCCAAGGAACACGGTATTTGGCCTTTTGTTGTCGCGTATATCATGTTGGCTCTGCTCATTTGGGCTAGTTATTTGGGCGAAATCTATCGCGGGCATGAAGAGGGTATTACAACGGAGGTTGTCGCATTGATCGTACCTCTACTTGGCGCGATGGTCATTTGGGACAACTTTGAATTAGCCGCAGCGCTTGGTGTGATCACTGCGCTTATCCTGGCGCTCAAGCCTACCCTCCATAATTTGGCCCGCCGCATGAGCGCGGTGGATTTGAGGGCGACACTTGAATTTGCGCTCATCACCGCAGTTGTCCTGCCTCTGCTTCCAAACCGCAACTTTGGTCCTTTTGACGTGATCAACCCCTTCCAGATATGGTTGTTGGTTATCCTCGTCTCGGGCATCGGTTTTTTAGGATATATTTTGATCAAAATCCTGGGGACGGAACAAGGTGTTGGGTTAACCGGGATCCTCGGGGGTCTGGTCAGCAGCACGGCGACCACGGTGAGCTTTGCAGGGCGGAGTAAAGAAAATCCCGGGTTATCATCCATCCTCGCCCGGGGTGTCCTTCTGGCTTCTTGCATCATGTTCCCGCGGGTGATGATCGAGGTCGGGGTCGTCTATGCACCATTGTTGAACATCATCAGCATTCCCCTGGTTGCGATGTTGATAGCCAGCTTAGGGGGGGTGTACCTCCTCTGGCGGGTGCGACAAGAGGATGAGCAAGAAAGCCGAGAGCGGATGGAGGTCTCCAACCCTCTGAGGTTTTCAACGGCATTAACTTTTGCGTTGGCCTTCGTCATCGTGTTGATCGTCGTCAGGGCAGCGAACGAGTTCTTCGGCTACGCTGGCGTTTACCTCGCCAGTGCTCTAACCGGGGTGACGGATGTGGATGCGATCACGCTCAGCGTCTCCGATTTGGCATTGTCCGGACAAATCGAACTCAAGGTGGCTGCGGTGGCGATCCTGCTGGCGACCTTGGTTAACACGACCGCCAAAGTTGTGATCGCCTGGATGTTGGGGTCGGTTGAGCTTCGACGGACGATCGTGCGTATATATGGCTTCGTATTACTAACGGGGATCGTCAGCGGCGTGATCGTTCTCTGGACAGGTTTCTAAGACTCGCTCAATCAAAACCACGAAAAGGATTCTCGTATTAACAGCTCCCCGCGAGCTTCAAGCTCGCGGGGAGATTTCAATTTGAGATCGCAAGGAAATCAGGTCTTGTGGGTATTACCCCTCATCTTAAAGCTGATCAGTTAGTTCGGCCTAAGTGCCCTCTTTTGCCTCCATGCGCTCCAAGGCATGATCGATCAAACTTCGAAACGCGAGCAACATCTCGCGACGGGCCGCTCGCCTGTGTTCGACAAACTTGGGTGGAAGGAAGGATTTGTAGCTTTCCCTCATTTCTGAGCGTGCAGCTCTCATGTGTTGGCGGGTATCCTCGGGCGGCCAGCGTTTGATTTGTTCCGTTTTCCCTTTCTTTTCTTCTGCCATGATGCCCTCCTCACATACAAAGTTCACCAATCTCATTATACCTCACAGCGTTTCAACTGGGATCTGGGAGAGATAGATCCTCGCGATATGTACACACTGTTTAAAGTTTTCGCCAAGCCAGGATCTCCTATCCTTAAACCCGTTCGAGGATCGTCGCTGTGGCCATCCCATGCCCGATGCACATCGTCTGAAGACCGTACCGACTTTCGTTGCGGAGCAAATGGTGGATCAGTTTCGTCATCAATACCCCGCCCGTGGCACCGAGCGGGTGACCATGGGCGATCGCGCCGCCATCTGGATTGACCTTCTGTGGGTCCGCCCCAAGTTCTTTAAACCATGCAAGCACCACGGAGGCGAAGGCTTCGTTGATCTCAATCACGTCCATGTCTTCAAGCGATAACCCGCCCCGCTTGAGGACTTTTTGCGTCGCCGGGATGGGACCGTCCAGCATCAAGACCGGATCCGTCGCCACAACTTCACGGGCGACCACCCGGACGAGAGGACGAAGCCCATGCTCATTCACCGCACGTTCGGAGGCCAGGAGCAGCGCGGCTGCGCCGTCACTGATCTGGCTGCTGTTGCCGGCGGTGATCACCCCATCTTCCTTGAAAGCGGGGGGCAGCTGAGCCATCCTCTCCCTATCAGGGGGGATGCGGACTCCTTCGTCATCTTCCACCAAGCGCGTCCCTCCATTCCCGTCCGGTACAGCAATGGGTAGGATTTGATCCTTTTGGCGCCCTTCACGGATGGCATCGCCGGCACGAAGGTGACTCTCGTAGGAATAATCGTCGAGCACCTCACGACGGAGATTCCACTTCTCAGCCATCAACTCGGCGCTCATCCCTTGGTGCACCAAGGGGAAGGGGAAATTGGCGGGCCATTCCCTCGGCCAGTCGGAACCCATGGGTACGCGCGACATCATCTCAATCCCACCCCCGATGACCAGGTCCATGTCCCCAGCCAGGATTTCCTGAGCAGCAAAGTGAACGGCTTGTTGACTTGAGCCACACATGCGGTTGATTTGCACCGCCGGCACGCTGACAGGGAAGCCAGCTTGAAGAGATGCAAGACGGGCGATGTTGGCTCCCTGCTCGCCGATGGGCGAGACGCAACCCATGATTATGTCGTCAACTTGCCCCTTTTCGATTCCACCGCGCCGAATAACTTCCTTCAGCACAAGCGCTGCCAAATCGACCGGTGCGACGGGGTACAGGGCTCCTTTCTCCGGTTTACCGACCCCGACGGGCGTGCGGACCGCTGCAATGATGTAGGCTTCTGGCATGAGGATATCCTCCTAGGTGTGGACGAGAGCTGATTTATCATTGCTCATCCATCAGCGAAAAACTCGTAGAGAGCTTGGAACCATGGTATGCTCCAGCATACGCTAGAGGGCAAGGTGTGTCAACGCTCTCGAATAAGCTCCGGGCATTTATTCGTGGGCTGGGCTCCCATGCCCAGTCAGACGGCGGCCCTTCGGTGAAGCCGCAGGTCCCGAGCGAAGCCGAGGGACTCAGGATGATTTTCGACCTTGGGATCCATCGTTTTCATCGTGATAGAGCACTAATAGGTTTGCCGGTTGTGAGGAAAGGGCGATGGGCCCTTACGTGAAGCATAAGGATCAAGACGATTGGGATCGAAGATCGTCAGATGGCGACTCGAGAAGGTGAAATGACAACAACAGGAAAAGGATCATACGGAGGGTTACCGCGTAACGTCTGGGTGACGACGGTTACGAGTTTCCTCACCGATATCTCCTCGGAGATGCTGCTCAACCTGCTGCCTCTTTTCCTGTTTAACGTCCTCGGCGTGCGGACAGCGGTTATCGGCCTGATCGAAGGGGTGGCTGAGACCACGGCCAGCATCTTAAAAATGTTCTCTGGCTGGCTTTCGGATCGGTTGAGAGCCCGAAAAGGGTTGGCGGTCCTGGGTTATGGGTTGTCAACGATCGCCAAACCGTTCCTCTATTTTGCCACCACCTGGGGCTGGGTGCTGGGAGTACGCTTCACCGATCGTGTGGGCAAGGGGTTGCGCACGGCCCCGCGCGACGCCCTTGTGGCCGACAGCATCGACGAGAGGCAGCGCGGTTTGGCGTTCGGTCTTCACCGTGCCGGTGACACAGCCGGTGCGGTGATTGGTCTAGCGATCGCATTAGGGGTGTTCCTCGCCACTCAACGTGGGATGGCAGAGCTCACAAGAGGAACTTTTCAAGTGATCGTACTGATCAGCGTGATCCCGGCCGCACTGGCGGTGCTGGTCATTGCCCTGGGAGCGCAGGAGGTGCCGTCTACATCTCATGAGACCCAACCACCTCGCTTGACGCTGGTCGGCTTGGATCGTCGCTTCCTTCTCTTCCTCATCATCATGGTTGTATTTACCTTGGGTAATTCGTCGGACGCCTTCCTCATTCTCCGAGCTCAGTCAGCCGGATTATCGGTCAGTGGTGTGCTCGGTATGATGCTGACCTTTAACCTGACCTATGCCTTGATCTCCACCCCGGCGGGGGTGCTCTCTGATCGCGTGGGTCGTCGAAGTTTGTTGATCCTGGGCTGGGTCCTTTATGCGCTTGTGTATTTGGGATTTGCCCGTGCATCCGTGGGTTGGCACGCGTGGTCATTAATGGCAGCTTATGGGATATATTACGGGCTGACCGAGGGCGTGGCGAAAGCTTTTGTCGCTGATCTGGTCCCTTCTGAGCGCCGAGGCACAGCGTATGGAGTGTATAATGCCGCGGTCGGGATCACATCCCTTCCCGCGAGCCTCATCGCGGGCATGTTGTGGCAAGGTGTTGGGCGCTGGACAGGCTTTGGTCCCTCGGCGCCATTTCTTTTTGGTTCCGTCCTGGCAACATTTGCGGTTGTGATGCTGATGAGGTTACCGGTGAAGGAAAACATTGCTGGAATAGCTTAGGGGAAGAATGCCTATCGTTGACCGATACATCAGCCGAGTTCGAAAACCTGTCCGACGCGAGGGGACCGAGCGCTACCTGCTCTTCACCCTTCTCAGCTTCGCTGCATCGGTGGCGTTGACGCGGCTTTTCCTAGAGCTAACGGGATACCCTCAGATCGCGGGAGGAGAACTGCACATCGCCCATGTGCTCTGGGGCGGATTGCTCCTCTTTGGCGCCGCGTTGCTGCCCTTGATCTTTGCCAATCGTTGGGTATACGTTGTAGGATCCCTGCTGGCGGGGGCCGGTGTCGGTTTGTTCATCGATGAGGTGGGCAAGTTCATTACCCAGTCTAACGACTACTTCCACCCCGTCGCCGCGCCTATTGTGTACGCCTTTTTCTTGCTCACCGTGATGATCTACCTTCAGGTCCGACGCCCTGCTGAACGGGAAGCGCGTGACGAACTCTACCTCGCCCTCGATGGGCTGCAGGAAGTGCTTGATAGAGACCTAGAGCCCAGTGAACGTCTGGCGCTAAAATTTCGCCTACGCAAGATTGCGGATGACGATCAGCATCCAGATCTAGCTCGCTTGGCGGAAAGTCTTTTGGAATACTTGGCCTGCGAGGAACTACGCATAGCCCCCGAAACCACCAGCACCCTAGAACGATGGATGGATAAACTGGGACAATTGGAAACGCGCTGGATCACAAGGCGACGTCTGAAAGCAGTCCTGGCAGGAGGCCTGGCGGCTCTCGGTCTCCTTGCGCTTTGGAATCTTGTGATGCTTCTTTTAGCGACCCGGGATCCCTCGAGACTGGAGAGTATGATCACAGAGCTGGTCGTCGGGGGGCAGGTGGCGAGCATCACCGGGATGTTCTGGTTCTCGGCTCGCGTCGCAGTGGAGGGGTTTGTTGGTTTGTTGTTGGTCGTCTCTGCTGGATTGTTCATCACCAACAAGGATAGAAGTGGGGCCGCCATGGGGTATATTGGACTGCTGCTCTCACTGGCGGCGGTTAACCTCATGATTTTTTATTTCGAGCAGTTCTCTACGATTTTCCCGGCCCTGGTGCAATTCCTGCTTCTGTTGGGTGTGATGTACTACCGAAGGCGTTATCTCAGGGATTCAATCTACTTAAGTACAGAGGTTGTTGAACGCGGGGGTTAGCTGCAAGCTGCAAGCCACGAGTCACAAGCCACAAGATGCAAGCTGCAAGTGATCGAAAAGCCTCCCCGCGAGCTTAAAGCTCGCGGGGAGGTGGCCATTGGATGCCCTTGCGATGTGATATTTTTGTTGTAGCCGCAGGCTTTAGCCTGCGCACCTTTGCGCACCCTGAAGGGTGCGGCTGCATTTGGGCTCGAAGCTGCCGCTCCTCTTCTCACTCTTTGTAGGGGCAGTTCACGAACTGCGCCTACATCGATTCCGCACGATTTTCCTCGAAGGTGCAACATAGTAGGGGCGGGGGGACCCCGCCCCTACTTTTTAGAATTCCGAAGCTCTGCTTCTACCGTGTCCTGAGCCCTTCGGCAAGTTCAGGACAGCCCCTGTCGAAGGGTGCGCAATCTGAGCTTGCGTACGCCAAACTCAACCCTGCTTCTGCAGTTGCTTGGCGAACGCCAGGTATTGCTTGCGATAGTCATCAAAAGCGTGACGGCCTTCCGTGGTGAGGGAGCATGTTGTATGAGGATAGTTGCCTCGGAAGCTCTTGGTGATACGGACATACCCTGCATCGCGCAGTTTGCTCAGATGTGCTGAAAGATTGCCCTTGCTTAGGCCGGTGGCGTTGAGTAGAAAGGTGAAATCGGCGCTCTCGCAGGCTGAGAGAACGGCCATGATCGCCAACCGGGAAGGCGCGTGGATCAGTCGATCGAAGTTGGTGATTTCCTTGAGTTCATCCGCCATGGTTCACCTGATTGGTCTTGGCCAGGACGCGACGCAGGACGATCGCCCCGGATATGCCGAGCGCCAAAGCCCAAGCCCCATAGAGAATAATGGCTACCTGACCAAAGGTGAGGGGGAGGAAAAGAAGAACGGTCGAAGCAATGCCGCCAACTGCGCCGAGCCAGATGTAGCGTTTGAGACCGATCTCTCGGCCCACACCAACCAAGGTGTAGCCGAACGCCCACCCGGTCGCCACCCAGAGCATGCGAAGGATGAAAGAAGCCTCCACCCTGTTGGTAACGAACAGAGCGATGGCTAATCCTATGCCGCCGAGAACGATCACCACGGAGAGAACGCTCACTCTGCGCGGGACTTGCCATCGAAGTGGTTTGACCCATCCACTCTTCTGCCACAGCCACTTCCGCCGCATTGCTCTCATCAGCCACAACGATCCGCCGAGAACGGAAAAAATGATCAGAAGGAAGAGTAGTCCGTCAATCCAAGGTGCCCAACTTCCGAAAGTTCCTTTAAGAAAGAGTATCAACCGAAGGTACCAGCGCACACCAGTTAGCGTGAAAAAGAACCAAGCAAAGACGACGAAGAATGCCATGATCGCAGCCATTTGTAAATCGCGGAGACCATCAACGTATTCGTATTGACGAGTCTTGCGGATCAGGCCCTCGATATCTGTCTGTTTATTCATAACTTGACTTTGAATGTGATGTTTCATTAATACTCGCAGAAATTCCGCCCCCCCGGTTAAGCCGAGCTTTACCGATATCTCTCAAAGCTTTAAATACCCTCCCACGTTTCCAAGCGACGAACGGCAGCACCCCACAAGATTTTTACCCCGATCCAAAATGCCACCTGCCCGATCAACAGGGCGATTGGACCCCACAAGCTGTCTGAGAAAAGCCACCCGACAGCGCCAAATCCAGCCAGTGTCTGGATTGCTACCACGACAAGACTGTCAGAAAACAGTCGTATCACGAGCCACACGAAAACGGCGATAGTCAACAACATATAGACCGAATTTATCCCCATCAGCAGGTAGCTTACCCCTAAGGACATACGCTGGTTTAGCTCTTCAGCCGTGAAATCAACACTCAGCCCGCCAACAGCCACGGTCATTACTGATGCGCCAGCCAGTCCCAGGATCGTCATTCCCGCCAGGCTGCCAATCTGCCACAATGGGAATTGAAGCCACATGCCGGCAATAATCAGGACGACAGTCCAGGACAACGCCATGGGAGCCCAAGTGGCCCAGAATTTACCCTTGATCACATCTGACATCGAGATCGGCGCAACCCGAAGCAATGCCATCCTGCGTCCCTCTTGCGCGACGGCCATTAGAGATGTGCCGATAGGCAAGATGCCTATGAATAGTGCAAGCATCATCATCATGAACCCGAAAAGGAGCGGCTGTAAGGTGTCGCGCCCTGTCCCACTACGGATTGCTGGTAGAAGGACCAGCGCAACAACCAATATTAGGGGTTGTGCTAGGTTGATGAGACCTCGAGGATTGCGCTTTAATTCCAGCCATTCCTTGACCAAAAAGTGGCGTAGAGGTGTCGGCAGTGTCCGTACCAATTGATATGTTCCCCACGAGCGACGCGTGACCAGGGAAACAGGGGCCTGCCGAGTCGGAACCTCACGCAACCGATCCCATCCTTCGTGAAAAGCGAGGTTAAAGATTTGAGATGCCGCCACGCTTGTCAACAACGCCAGCGCTCCGAATCCTAATGCAATCCGACCTAACTGTACGGGATTGAGCAAGCCCTCCGTAAGAAGCGTGATCAAGTCCGTCTGACCAAGAAGCCACTCTGTGGCCGGTTGCTGACCTAGCATAAGCAGGAATGTTGTTAGAACAACCAATATGGGCATCCACGACCGTATCTTCTGGGCCGGGAGCAACCGCGCCAGCAGGATAACAAAAATCATGATCATTGCTGTTGCCAGTGTCATCGTTGCCAGGATCAGCAACACACTGAGTAAGTAATAGCTCAGCGAGGCATTCCATGCCCACCCCAATGCAAACAGGAATGTGCCGAGGCCAAGTGCAGGTATGAGAGTCGCTCGACTACACTGCAGCAACTTGACCATAAAGATGGTTCGATAGCGAATCGGTGCGATCATCAGCAGTTCCAGATCTGAGGCCAGGTAAAGCTGGTGCATCACATCGCCAATTCCCAGTATGGCAAACAACACGAAGAAAAAGAGACCGAGAGGCAAATACAAGGCGATAGCCGTCACCGCCTGGTCGGAATGTAGCAGGGTCAAGTTGTCACGAATCAGGTTGCCGTAGAGCCATTGTCCACCAAACATCAGGACCAGAATCAGTGCGATCACAACCAATCGGTTCGTATTACGCACCTTACGATCGAGCATCCAATATTGGGGACGAAAGATTTTTAAGACCATGCTCTCCTCTTCTTCTACCCTAACATGCTGACCATTTCGGCTGTTGTTCCGCCCCCAGTTAGTGTCAAGAAGAGATCCTCCAATGTGGTTTCTGCAGTGGATTGAGCTTGAGCACGCAAGGTTTCCATCGTGCCCACCGCGATCAACTGTCCCTGATCCAGAATGGCAACCCGGTCACATACCCGTTCTGCGACCTCCAGAACATGTGTCGATAGGAACACCGTTTTCCCCTGTCGGCACATTTCACGCAGTAAGTCTTTGATACGTCGAGCACCGTATGGGTCCATTCCCGTCAGGGGTTCATCCAGCAGCAGGACGGGTGGCTCGTGAAGTAAAGCGCCGCATAATCCGATCTTATGGCACATACCACCGGAGTAGCTCTCGATGAGGTGATCCGCCCTATCCGACAGATCCATTAATGCGAGTAGCTGTTCTGTCCGAGCTTCGATCACATCATCGTTGAGGCTATAAAGACCACCGATAAAACGTAGAAATTCCCGACCGGTTAACTTTTCGTAAAGAAGGGGCGTCTGAGCCAGATAACCCACCGAGCGTTTGACGGCCAACGGCTCCTGCTGTACATCATGCCCGGCCACCCTCGCCGTACCCGCTGTAGGGCGAAGCAGCCCGACGATCATGCGGATGGTGGTCGTCTTGCCTGCGCCATTGGGTCCCAGAAAACCAAACAATTCACCTTCTTCGACCTCAACATTCAAATCCTGCACGGCCGCAAGCGTGCCGTAGTGTCGTGTTAGATTCACCGTTTGAATCATGTTTATCCTAGCCTTTTCACTCTGCAATCTCTGGTGCCTATTGAGGACATTGCGCATTTTTCAACACGATATTAGCCTACCTAACTCCTCATTTGGACCATTACCTTTCTCGAGTGAGACACAGTATATCAAATTAAGTTTATATTTTCAACTAGTTTGTAATATCAACCCGTCAGCATTTGGGTGCTGTGATGGTCCCTCATAGGATGAAAGGGTAGACAAGAAACATGGTATGGGTTGTGTTGTTTTTAACTGCACAGGGGCACGGTCCGTGCCCCTGTAAGATCTGTGGGGATCGCAAGAATGCTTTTATCCCTCGTCCTCCATCAGCCACAACCAAGCGTTGTCGAAGCGGCAGACCGTATGACCTGACTCGCTGACCGCAACCATGGCGACAAACCCACGCTCGAAGACGGTATCCTTCTCCTTCATCTCGTTGCGACGAGCTTGTAAGTTGGCCCTTACCTGCTCCACCTCCCGCTCATACTCCTCCAACTCTTGCTGGTATCTCTCCATCGCTTCCTCATCATCTGATGACGGCCTCTCCGGTGGAGGTGGAAAGACCGGATCGGGAGGCGGTTCTGAGGTGTCGATCTCACCGATCAATATGTCGTTGGTGTAGATGGTGAACATGGTGCCACGTCCTACCACAGTGAGGCGGTTGGTGGTGTCGTTGCGCCAATCGAAATTCGGATCTTTTCCTTTGGCGTAGAAATCATAGCCACCTACAATGTCCCCCTCGACGATGGGGGCGAAAATCACGTGACCCAGACCGCCTCGTGTGATCATCAGCATGTATTGGCTCGGTTTTTCCTCGTGTCCATCGGATCTGAGGACGAAGCCGCAACCCGATGTCCCGTATTGGGTGTTCCAGGTGATGTCAGCGGAAAGGGCAAAATCACCTACGATGGTGAAGATAAATTGGTTCTTGGAATCGAATTGTTGATAACCTTCGATATCCAAAGTTACCGGGGGGTGAATCCACCCTGGCCTTCCTCTTGAAGGGTCAACATCGTACTTGGACAATTCAGCCGCATAGGGGGCGAAGGCTGTGGTGGTGGCTGCTTGTTGCTCTGCGCTCAACTCAGACAATGCAGCTTGCGTGGCGCTCACTGACCGGGCTTGGGTGGTCGCTTCGGCTTCGACGGTTTTGAGCTTTTCTGCAGGATCGACATCACCCCCGACCGCGGCCGTCGCCGTGGAGGCGATCGAACGAGCCAGAGCATCGAGGGTTGCCGAACGGCTCTCTTCCGATGGATTGCCGCAAGCGTAGAGTAAACTGGCAAAGGCGAGGAGTGCCAAGAGTAGTTTTAAGTGAGATCTCGAATCAGACGGCATCTTTGCGTTTCACCATAAGCAGGACACCCAGGAGCAGGACAGCGATGATCACCCCCTGCGCGATCCATGTGGTAAGGATCTTTGACCAGAACGCCTGCGAGTCGTTCTTGTCCACGAAGGTCCATCCATAATCCTCATAGATGGTGCCGATGAGGCCCTCGGCTGGATTGACAGCGGCCTCGCGAGCGATTTCCCATTCGAGGTTTTCCTCGAGATAGGCTTCCATTTCCGCTTGATAAACCTCAGCTTCGGCCTCGTAGACTTCCATCTCGGCTCTGTACCCATCTTGGATGGCGGTGAGCTCCTCCTGATAGAGCTCCATGGCTTCGAAGTATTCCGCCATGGCGACAGAGTCGGATTCATCCTCCGGCTTTTCGGGAGCCGGAGGAATCTCCGGTTCAGGAGGTTTGTCCCGCAGTGGGGGGGGTTCTATCGGTGCAGGCTCTTCGATAGCAGGGTCATAGAATTCACCCGCGCCGGGGAAGCTACAGATCTCCTCTCTCAAGACATTGAGTCCCATACACTTACACTGAGCGGTCTTATCCTCAATGCTCATCACCTCGCGAAGCTCCTCGGGTAACTCCCAGCAGAGATCGCTGGCGATGTCGGAACCCACTCCACTGATGCTCATAAGCCCCTCGAAAGCCCATCGGGTGGACGCTGGTGCGCTGACGGGGCCTGGCAGTGGCACCAGAGAGCCGCTTAACACAATCTGTGGCATCAACAGGACGATGACAATCATTGGGGCGGTGTTTGCGTTCGGAGATATGGCTGAGGTGAACAAGCCGAGCATCATACCGGCCATCGCGGCCAGCAGCATGCTGACGTACATCAATATGAATTCCTGGGCCCCTCCCGGCATATCGTAGGCCAAGTTGTGAATGATGGTGTAAGCCGCGGCGTGGTAAAGAGCGAGCAAAACCGCGATCCACACCTTCGAGAAGACATAAGGTGCGATCTTAAGGTTGACCAGACGCTCCCGTTTATAGATCTGGTTCTCCTTGACGATCTCTCTCATTTGGGAGAGGGCGCCCACGAAGACAGCGAAGATGACGATCAGGAAAAAACCCATCATGATGTCTTCGAAACTGCCCTCTACGAAATCGAATGGGTTGCTTCCCACCATAAATGCAATGAGTACATCTAAGAGAGCCACAAGGGGGGCGGCTCCCAACATCAAGATCAAGCTGACGCGATCCCTGGTCAGGATTTTGATGTTGCGGGAGGAGAGAATCAGGAATTGACGCAGCGAAGAAACTTGGCGTCGAACCTTGGGTGCCCGGATCGGGGCGATCTCCTCCGGCGAAGGTACCTGAGCCGCCTCCAACTCCTGCCTCTTCATTTCTAGGGGTTCGAGGATGTAGCGTTGATAAGCTGGGTGTGTTTGGTAGCGATTGGACCAGTCTTCTGGGGAACCGTGCTGGGGTGTCTCGAGGATCGCGTAAATCTTGTCGAATTCCATGTCGCTCGTGCGACGCTCGTTCTCGGAGCGATGTTGGTCGAAGTATTCGAGGGCTTCATCGGGCGGGCCGAACCATGCAAGATAGCCACCCCGAGCCATGAAGAGAACCCGATCGGCGAGCATGACATTCTTGGTGGCGTGGGTCACGAGCACGATCGTCCGCCCCTGGTCGGCGAGGCGTCGTAGCAACTGCATGAGCGCGGTTTCGGTTCCAGGATCCAAACCGGAGGTGGCCTCATCGAGGAAGAAGAGACCGGGGCTGGTGAGAAGCTCGACACCGATCGAGACCCGCTTTTGTTGGCCACCGCTCAGGCTGCTGACCTGTGTGTCTTTCCTGTGGGCTATGTCGAGATCGTCCAGCACCTCCATGATCCGTTGGTGTCGCTCCTCGTTGGTTGTATCAGGTGGCATACGCAGTCGAGCCGCGTAATCCAACGCCTGGTAGACGGTCAATTCCATGTGGATGATGTTTTCTTGGGGCACGTAACCGATGTTCTGTCGAATGGCATCGAAGTTGCGGTAGATATCGATGTCATTCACAAACACCCTACCATGGGTCGCGGGGCGATAGCCTGCGATCGCGTCCAATAGTGTGGTTTTCCCACCACCACTCTGGCCGACGATCACGATGAGCTCGCGAGGTTTGAAGGTCGCCGAGATGTTCTGCAGGATGTTCAGGTCCTTGTGCACCCATTTGTTGAGGTTATACATGTCTGCCCGTAGACCACTGCTCTCGTCGTATTGTGCCAGCGCGTCCTCACCCATCACAAAGCGGTAGGGACCGATGCGGATGGTGTCCTCGGGATTGAGCCAGACATCCCCTTCGACTCGCTGATCGTTGACGAAGGTGCCATTCGAGCTGCGCAGGTCGCTGATCCGGTAGCGTTGCCCAATGAGCTCCACTTGAGCATGGAAGCGAGAAATGTTCGGGGCGTCCAGTACGACGTCGTTGCCGGGATCACGTCCAATTTGAAGCAGGTTCTTCTCACCAAACTTGATCGTCAGGGCTTCTTCCTCGACGGCAGCCTCGCTTGGTGAGTGATAGACCATGGTGACCATCAAGCCGGCGTCGAGGCTCCCGATACGGAGGATATCGTTGTGACGCAGCAGGCGTGGTTCGCTCAGTGGCCGCCCTTCGAACAACACCGGATTGCTCGCTTCAGGTAAGGTCACAAATTGATAGCCACCAGGAGCGATCTCCAATCGGGCATGATGACGTGAGACAGTCTTCGCGCTGATGACGATGTCGTTGTCGTCGGCACGCCCGATGGTGAATGCTTCACGCGTTAGGTTATAGGTGTTTGGGGGTTCGCCGGCGACGATGACGATGAATTGGGGCGGCGTTGTCGGCGGTATGTAGTCCTCGAGATCCCCCAACATCGTTGCAGCGAGAGGCGTTTCGTCACGCTTGGCCACGCGTGTAGGGTCGGCCGCGCCGACGCTTCTGAGTATCAGGGTTACCGTACCACCGAGCTGGATTCGGTCATCGGATTTGAGCGGTCTTGGCTCGCCACCCAGGCGTTCCCCATTGAGAAAGGTCCCATTACTGCTCCCTAAATCCACGAGGAAATATTGTTGTCCTTTGCGGGTGATGCACGCATGACGCCGCGAGACCGTCGGGGAAGAGATAACGTAGTCCACGTCCTTATCCATCTCACGCCCCATGATGATGCTGTCTTGCGTGAGTTCAAATTCGTGACCTGGGGTGGGTCCTTGATCCATAACCAGCTTGAAACGAGGTTGAGGTAACACCGTGTTATCCTTATTCAGTTTGATTTAAGGTGCCCTAGTTCAGGCAATGGAATCGATTTAGATTATACTCATTCGTGATTGAGTCTGCTGAAAGCAGCGATAATCTATTGGGGAAGGTGAGGAAATCATGGATGCGGGAAAAACCCGCACGCTGCATAGTTTGTCGATTTCCTCGTTCACATCATCCCTCTGGTTACAGGTCAGTTGTGACAGTACACACCGGAACACTCCAGGTTTGGTGCTTATTTTGCGTGCCGTGGGGGTGTTGCGGGCCGCGATCCTTCGCAAGCAGGATGGACGACCGATCAAGCACCGATGCCAGCGCCGACATTTGGTCGATGATCCGTAACCTGGGAGGCGATATAATCTCCCCCCTGACGCACCGTTCGTTGCAGTGGAGATACCCCGGCTAGAGGAGAGTGGCCCGCATCCGCATTTTTAGAGGCAAACCGGAAGATATTTGAGGTATTCGTCGACTCTTAAGCTCTCTTGCAGGGAAAGACAAAGTCATTCATAATAAATGTGGCCACAATAATAACTTATATCAATTTACTGTGGTCACAAAATATAATAAGGGGTGGAGATGGTGAAGAGAGGTCGACCACCAAAGCGATCGGAAGAGCGCCGAGATCACGTGCTGAGGGTGAGGCTGACGAGAGAAGAGCATCAACGCTTCGCTGAAAGCATTGGAGGTCGCACGATGTCGGAGGTCGTGCGATCATTGATCATCAAGTACACGAGGGAGGCCGAGAGGAAGGCCGCTGGCGAATCATGGAAAGCGTGGTGAGCCCTTTGGAGCTGCACGATGGAGAGTGAGGATCGGATGAAGGTCAGGGGCATCACTGTGTCGCTTGTGGATTTCTTTAAGCGACTCATATTCGCTGGCCTCAATCTCCTTACGCCACTCCAAACAGGGCTGCTCGTCGTGTACTACAGCTTGCGAGAGCTGGGTGGAGGCGAGCTATGGTTTATTGATGCGCTCAGCTACATTTTGCCCTGGTTGTACCTTCCGTTCATCATTTTATTGCCGGGGATTCTTTTCCTGCGACGCACCCGTCTGTTGTTGATCCTCGTTGCCATACCCACAACGCTCTTCTTGTTAACCTATGGCCGTCTCTACCTACCTCGTACGTCGGTGTATTCTACTGGCCCAACCTTTAGCGTGATGACCTATAACGTTCTCTGGACGAATAAACAAGCGGACAGGGTGGCGACCGCCATCGAGCAGCACGACCCCGACATTGTCGGGTTGCATGAGATCTTGCCGTCAATGGGTGCTGCGGTTGAAGAGCGACTGGCCGAGCGTTATCCCTACCATAAATTGGAGAACTCCTATGGCATCCTAAGCCGTTTTCCGATCCTAAACTATGAGTTCTACCAATTGGACGATGGCACGGGATCCTGGGTCCAACAAATGGTGCTCGAGATTGACGGACATCGGGTGAACCTACTTAATGCCCATCCTCGCTCACCACCACTGGAGGGATTCCATCCGTTTGGTTTGCCTTTGGGTATCCCAACGGGGTTTCTCAATCAAGTACGCGATGCCGACGTTCGCGATTTGCTTACCCGAATAGACCGATTAGAGGATCCGCTGGTTGTCATTGGTGATTTCAATCTGACGGATCAACAGATCATGTATGCACCTCTGACATCTCGTCTAAAAGACGCGCACCGAGAGAGCGGATGGGGAATGGGCTTTACTTTCAGTCGCTTCCCAAGCATTGGACTCCCAATGTGGCGCATCGATTATGTGTTTTACTCTGCGGATTTGGTGGCACTGAGTGCGACAACAGGGGACTATGGCGGGTCGGATCATCGCCCGGTGATCGCTGAGTTGAGCTTCCGCGAATTACCCTAGAGTAGGCTCCGTCAAAATCGTAATCGGGACACCTGTTTAAACTCCTTCCCTCATTACCCTTTTAAGAATCGATTATGTTACTGCACTTTCCTTTAGAGTTACGATTAGACATTGAAGATCATCTCTACAGCTGTGCAACGATCTTTGCCAGTGGGGGTTCTTAAGATACGAACAGTATCCATAGGATATTTTGGAGTCCAGAAGCTCTGCTTCTGGGCGCAAGCAGAGCTTGCGCACTCCATATAGTATAGGTTCGTCGCTAGATGTATTTCAGAAACATGGGCTGATCATGAGGTTGCATAGGTTACCTATGGATCCTTCCTGCATCACGATCGGCGGTTTGCATTACTTATGAGCGTGAAACACGCTCGCTGATCCGAAAACCTTTGACAATTGGTGAAGGATTGGTAATATTGTCAAATAGGCGCCCATATCTTCTTGATAAAAGTATTCACTCGATCCCTCCTCAAAAACACAGGCTCCCTTACCTGGTGAGCGGAGGATCTTTGCACACATCATTCTAACAACATCGTCACCTCCCGGTAGTATTGTGCGGCTTTCGTCGGGTTTATCAACTCAGTACCTATTCGAAACCTGGAATCGATTATGGACAATGCTGTTCAATTGAGTGTGGAAAATGTCCATCTGGCATTTGGAGGCACTCAGGCGCTGATTGACGTCAGTTTCGATGTGCGTGAGGGGGATTTACTGGCCATCATTGGCCCGAACGGTGCTGGCAAGACCTCGATGCTGAATTGTATCAACAGCTTTTACCGACCTGACAAAGGTCGGATCATTTTTAAGGGGTCCGATCTTACGCGATTGCCGTCGCATCGTGTCGCGCCTCTTGGTATTGCCCGTACTTTTCAGAACATCGCTCTTTACACCGGGATGAGTGTGCTAGACAACCTCATGGCAGCCAGGCACGTGCACATGAACCATGGCATGATTGCCGGCGCTCTCTACTTTGGACGTGCACAAAAAGAGGAAGTTGAGCATCGGATCGTGGTGGAGGAGATCATCGATTTCCTAGAGATGGAGCACATTCGTAAAGCCATCGTCGGTGCACTTCCATACGGACTTCGTAAACGTGTGGAGCTCGGTCGTGCTCTGGCTCTAGAACCGAAATTGCTTCTCCTTGATGAACCCATGGCCGGGATGAACCTCGAGGAGAAGGAGGATATGGCTCGATTCATCCTCGACATCCACGAATTGCAAGGAACCACAATCCTTCTCATCGAGCATGACATGGGATTGGTGATGGACATCGCTGAGCGGGTGATTGTTTTGGACTTTGGCCTCAAGATTGCTGAAGGTACTCCGGAGGAAATTAGAAACAACCCAACGGTGATCCAGGCTTATTTAGGGGAAGAGTTCCGCGCGGGCTCGACGGATATGGGTTCCCAATAACGGAGGTGATGATGCGAACCAGCTTGGCAACAGGCGAGCAGGTTATTCTGGATACGCTGCCCAAGAACTTCCTGGCCCGGGTTGAGCAGTATGGCGACAGAAAAACCGCCATGCGGAAGAAAGAATACGGCATCTGGCGAGAACATACCTGGGCTGATTCGTACCGGCGCGTGAAGGCATTCTGCTTGGGGCTGGTGAGTTTGGGTTTGGAAAGAGGCGACAAGGTCTGCATCATCGGCGATAACGATCCGGAATTTTATTGGGCCGAGTTAGCTGTGCAATCAGCGGGGGGGACGGCCATCGGCATCTTCACCGACTGCATCCCCAAGGAAATTGAATACATCGTCAACCACAGTGACGCTGTCTTCGTCGTAGCCCATGATCAGGAACAATGCGACAAGTTGTTGGATATCCGGGATCGTGTGTCGGATGTTAAGCATGTGATTTATTGGGAAGAACGGGGTCTCTGGGGGTACGATGATCCTTGGCTGATGGCGTTTGAGGAGGTGGAGGCTCTGGGCCAAGAGCATGAGAAGAACCACCCCGGCCAATTTGAGGAGCTGGTCGCTCAGGGTTCGGGGGACGACCTCGCTATCTTTTCGTACACCTCCGGTACGACGGGTTTGCCTAAAGGCGCGATGATCGCCCACCGGAACTTCGTCGGTTATATGCTCAACATGATGGAAGTAGATTCATATCCAGATACTGATGATTATCTCTCCTTTTCGCCGTTGGCCTGGATCACCGAACAAGCCATGGGATTGACCGGCCACGTGATCCACGGCACGGTTGTCGACTTCATCGAAAGTCCCGAGACGATTCGTGAGAACATGCGGGAGATCGCTCCACACTCTCTCCTTTTTAGCTCCCGCCTCTGGGAAAGTTTGGTCTCCCAAGTGCAAATGCGCATAAGCGACACTTCGCTGATCAACCGCTTCTTGTATCGGATCTTTATGCCGATCGGTTATAAGGTGGCGGATATGCGTTTCGAGGAGCACAAGGTTAATTTTCTTTGGCGGCTCCTCTATGCTTTAGGTGATATAGCCCTCTTTAAACCATTGCGGGATCAGCTGGGTCTCTCTCGCATACGTTTTGCCTACACCAGCGGTGCGGCCCTCAGTCTTGATGCCGTACGCTTCTTTCGCGCCATCGGCGTCAACTTGAGAAATCTTTACGGATCGACTGAAGGGATCGTTCACACCTTTCACCGAGATGATGATCTCAAATTTACCAGCGTAGGCAAGCCTCCACCGGGGATGGAGATTAAAATCGCCGATAATGGAGAGATCCTTGTCAAAGGCCCAAGTGTCTTTACGGGTTACTACAAGGACCCCGAAAAAACCTCCGAGACGATAAGAGATGGCTGGTTCCATACGGGTGACGCGGGTTATATTGACGAGGACGGGCACTTGATCTACCTCGATCGCGTCAAGGACTTGCTGGAATTGGCCGGTGGTGGAAGATTCTCACCCCAGTACATTGAAGGACGATTGAAGTTCAGCCCCTATGTCCGGGACGTGATGGCGGTCGGTGGGGCGGATAAAGCCTACGTTACAACCATCATCATTATCGACTTCGATAACGTCGGACGCTGGGCGGAGAAGCGGGGCTTAGCCTACACTACCTTGGTCGATCTATCGCAGAAACTGGAGGTGTATGAATTGATCCGTGCGGATGTGGAGCGCGTCAACCAGACACTACCGCCACTGGCTCGTGTGCGGAAGTTCGCGTTGCTCCATAAAGAATTCGACCCCGATGAGGCGGAGTTGACGCGCACGCGTAAGCTGCGACGAGGGTTCATGGAGGACCGTTACCAACAAATGATTGAGGCGATGTACAGTGACGATGAGTCAGTGCGAGTACAGGCTGAGGTTAAATATCGGGATGGGCGCATGGGAGTGATTGAGACTGCGGTGCGTATTCTATCGCTAGAGGAGACTGTAACGACATGAATTGGGTGCTTGTGCCACAGGCGATCATTACCGGTGTTCTCAATGGAAGTGTGATCGGCCTCATTGCCCTGGGTGTAATCCTCATTTACAAATCCTCAGAGATATTTAACTTTTCACAAGGGCATTTGGTGATGTTGGGCGCTTTCGTGACATGGTGGTTTGCAGGCGCGAATGAAGATGGCAACGAAATATTAAACTTTCCACTGGGATTGGCAGTCCTAGCAGCTTTTCTGGTCGCGTTATTAATCGGTTTTCTCATCGAACGAATCGCGCTACGCCCGATGTCAGGACAACCGCTACTCTCCATTATTTTAATGACATTAGGACTGGCTCAACTTATCGAGGGGTTGGTTAGTATCTTTTTCGGTATTCAACCGAAAAGCAATTTTCCCGCACCTATAGCACGCACTGAGAGCTTTAAGATCCCTTTCGCTTTTGCCTTTCAAGGGAATATATTCATTAAGAAATTACTTGTTATTGCATTTCTCGTAGCAGTTTTTGGAATGATTGTAATTACAATATTCGTTAAATTCTCCCGGGTCGGTCTTTCTATGCGGGCGACGGCTGAAGATCATGAACTGGCGCGGAGTATTGGGATTAATGTACCGCGTGTATTTGGAATCTCATGGGCCATTGCCGGTATCGTCGCCACTGCGGGGGGGGTGCTCTTGGCGATGCTTACGGGAGCGAGTCTCAGTCTCTCAACCGTTGTACTCGTAGCCTTCCCGGCTATTTTGCTGGGCGGATTAGAATCATTGCCTGGCGCAATTGTAGGAGGCATCGCTGTGGGGTTGGCACAAGAGCTTGTCTCCACAGCCAAATTAATTCAGATACGTAACTCCTCTGAGATCGCACCTTATGTGCTGTTATTGATTGTTCTCCTCATCCGACCTGAAGGGCTGTTCGGACAGAAGCGGATCGAAAGGATATAGCCAATGGCGGTTATGCGACCTGCGGGAGATTATGATCGCAGTTATCAAGAAGATAAGAGCTACATCCGCAAGCCATGGCAGTGGGTCGTACTCATCGCATCCATTGGTGTCGTCGCCACTTGTCCTTACTGGGGAACGCCCTATATCATCACAACTGTCAACCGCATTGGGTACACGATCATAGCCGTACAAGGTCTAAATATCCTTACCGGATATACGGGGCAGATCTCCTTGGGTCAAGCGGCATTTATGTTGGTAGGGGGATATGTCTCTACCTTGGTGGTGACCCATTTGGGACTCTCAATGTTCTTGGCTCTGCCGATTGCAGCAGTAGGAGCAGGGATCGTTGGTCTCATTTTTGGATTGCCTTCTCTCAGGGTGAAAGGCTTTTACCTTGCCATGGCCACATTGGCGGCTCAATTTATCATCCCATGGCTGACCAAACATGCCTTTCCTGAGTTTCTTGGAGGAACGGAGGGACGAATCGCTACACCTGTCCCACAAATTGGGAGCTTCCTCTTTAACGAGCCGGCCCGGTTTATCTATATCACATTGGGTGTGCTCATCGTCACCACATTTATAGCAGCCAATATCACGCGGACTCGGTTGGGACGTGCCTTTATTGCCATCCGTGATAATGATCTTGCAGCTGAATTGCTTGGAGTGAACTTGTTTGGTTATAAGCTGCGGGCTTTTTTCATCGCTGCCATGTATGCGGGTCTTGCTGGAGCACTGAAGGCGCATTATCAACGTGCCATTGGTACTGAGTTTGGATATAGTCTCACGGAGTCGATTGTATTATTAGGGATGTTGGTCGTGGGTGGATTAGGCACCAACATTGGACCATTCCTGGGAACAACTTTTATCATCGTCATGCAGGATGTCTCTAATGTCGTGGGGAGTAGTTTTGCCGGGATCATGCCACCTGAGATGACTGCTCGCCTACTGACTTCTTTCCGACCGATCTTCTTCGGTTTAATCCTGATGTTTTTCCTGATTTTTGAGCCTCGGGGGCTTGCCCATCGTTGGCAGCTCTTCAAAGCTGCTTGGCGTCTGAGGCCCTTCTCGCATTAGCGACACGAACAAGAAGGAGGTGATGCGTTTCCAATCAATCTCATAGGACGATAACACATTGAAATCACTGCAGGTAATATCCAAGGAGGAGGAAAGATGCGGAAGAAATCGTTTATCCTTTTGTCAATGTTGGTCTTAGCTTCGCTGGTGTTAACCGCCTGCGGGGGAGCGGCGACTACAGAAGCACCAGCCCCCACTGCAGTACCGCCTACCAAGGTGCCGCCCACCGAAGCGCCTCCCACAGAGGTTCCGCCCACCGAAGCGCCGACTGTCCGCTATTGCGCAGACGGCTTGGAAGGGGAGACCTTCACTTTCTACTCGCAGGCCGGATTAACCGGACCGCTTTCAACGATCCTGGGCACCGCCTTCGTCAACGCGCTCAATGATTCGATCAGAGATATCAATGAAGCGGGTGGTATCTGTGGTGCAGAGATTGTTTTGAAGCTGACAGATACGCAATACGATGCGGAGCAGGAGATCGCTACCTATCAGCAAACCAAGGGCGAAGATCCAAATCTGATGTCCATTGCGACCTATGGTAGTGGCGCAACCATTGCTTTGGCCCCATTGTTGAGGGAAGACCACGTCGTTAATTTCGCAGCGGGTTTGAATGCACAAGCCATGTATGTGCCACGTGATGGCTGGACAGTTGGTGTGGCGCCGATATACGCCGATCAATTCGCCGGATTTGTACAATTTCTCTCAGAGAGCTGGGCTGATATTAAACCTGAAGGCGCTGGCGATGAGATTGTTGTCGGGGTGATTGGATGGGAGGGACCCTTCGGGGCTGGTGCAACCACAGCCGAATCGATCGCCTACGCAGAGTCGGTTGGCGTTCAGGTCCTGGATTTGGAGACGTACGCGATCTCAGCCGAAGCGGATGTCGTTACACCCTTGCAAAACCTGGCCTTGCAGGGTGCGAATGTGATCTATATCCAATCCCTTGGCTTTGGCCCTGCTCAGGTGATCGGAACGCTGCATGCACTCGAGATGTGGAGCCAGGTCGTTGTGGGTGGCTGTAACTGGGCCATGAACACAGATGTACTGACGATCTTGGGCGAGAGCGCTCCAGCCGCCATCGGCATGTACGGTGTTTTCCCCTACAACTGGTGGAACGATACCGACCTTCCAGGTGTGCAGCAGGCATTGGCAGCTTTTGAGGCGGGTGGCTACGCTGAATCTGATAAAGCCGTTAGTTACATAACAAGCTATGGAGGTACCTTCGCTTGGAAGACGATCCTGGAGCATGCCATTGACATGGTGGGTTTCGAAAATCTCAATGGGGATGCTTTTTTCGACGCGTTTAAGGATTTGGGTACAGTCAGTGCGCTCGGCATCTTCGAGTACGATGTCCGCGATGGAACTCGCGCACCGCGTTCATCTCAAATCCGCCAAGTTCAATTGGTGGATGGTGCGTTGGAGTTTGTCATTGTCAAAGACTTCTTCGTACTGCCTGACACCCGTCCACCCGCGGAATGACCCGGTTTAGAAACGGATGAGAAACGGATGAGAAACGGAGGAGCGTATTGCTACGCTCCTCCCATCCTTCATTACCTCTGACAGGTTGGTTGTAGATGCTAAAAGTCAACAACATTGAGGTCATCTATAGTGACGTGATTCTGGTTTTGCGCGGTATTTCGCTCGAGATCAAGGAAGGCCAGATCGTTGCACTCTTGGGCGCCAATGGCGCCGGGAAGACGACCACCTTGAAGGCCATCTCGGGTCTCTTATATGCCGAGGAGGGCGAAGTCACCCGCGGGAGTATCGAGATGGATGGAAGGAGGATCGACAGACTCTCGGCGGAGACGATTGTGAGAGAGTTAGGCATCGTGCAGGTGCTGGAGGGCAGGCGGCAGTTCCAACATCTTACGGTTGAGGAAAACCTGATCATCGGCGCGACGGCACGCGGCCATCGTGGGAAAATGGTCGACCAGGACCTTGAGCGTGTTTATCATCGTTTCCCTCCCCTAAAACAATTGCGAAAGAACATCAGTGGCTATTTATCAGGGGGTGAGCAACAAATGCTCGTCATCGGCCGGGGTTTAATGTCTCGTCCCAGCCTCTTGCTGCTCGATGAACCTTCGCTGGGCTTGGCACCGCTGTTGGTCCAAGAAATCTTCCGTGTGATCAACCAGATCAACAAGGAGGAAAACATTACAATCCTGCTGGTTGAGCAAAATGCACGATTGGCTCTTGAGGTGGCCGATTATGCCTATGTCATGGAGACGGGCCGCGTTGTTCTCGACGGACTATCGGAGCAGTTAACAGAGAACGAGGACATCAAGGAGTTTTACCTCGGCTTGACACAACTTGGGGAGCGAAAAAGCTACCGAGATGTGAAGCATTATAAACGGCGCAAACGCTGGCTTGGGTGAGTAGGGGCATAGTTGGTATTATCAAGGGTATTGATATCATTTGTTTGTAAATCCTTTGTTGGGGCGACACGACTGGGATCATAGCCCAGTATCTGAGACCAGTTTCCTTGTAATAAAACTTATCCGAAAAGTATATTAACTGTGGCAAGTCACTCTCCACACTGATATAGAGAAGACATGTGTCCTCGCGGTGGTGTTGGTAAGCGTAGTTCTTTAAGGCTTGAGGGATACGACTACACGTTGGCAGGGACGTATTTCATCACGATTATTACCCACAAGCGTGCGTGTTTATTTGGAGAGGTTATCGGTGGGGAAGTTGTACTCTCGCCATATGGGGAGGTTGTGAGAGCCAAGTGGCTGGCATCAGCGGGCATTCGTCAGGAAATTCAATTGCATGAGGATGAGTTTGTCGTCATGCCAAATCACGTCCATGGGATCGTTTGGATTGTACAAGATGAACAAAAGCCCATAAAAGATTCGGGTGATCAGGTTGCTACCGAAGTTAATAATGTGTATGTAGGGGCGACGGCCGGTCGCCCCTACGACAGAAACGGAAATCAATGTCTGGTCCTTCTCCTAGATCTCTTGGTTCTTTCATCCCAGGGTTCAAAGCTTCTGCCACAATTCGCATTAATCAGTTGCGCGGAACGCCCGGCGAGCCAGTTTGGAGACGGAATTATTTTGATCGCGTGATTCGAAACGAAGTTGAGCTTCAATACCTTCGCCGATATATAGATGAAAACCCATTGAAGTGGGAGATCGATCGTAAAAACCTGAATCATGGATAAAATAGACTTCCAGGTCATGGAAATCGCCTGGTATCCTCGACTGATCGCCCCTATGAGAGTTGCTAAAGTGTAATCCAACAAGAAAACGAATGATCTGGAAAACAAAGGATAGATCAATGATTGTTATCCGTGTGGCTCACACTTACACAGGATTAAGGAGGAGAAGATGGGCTTGCGTGATCTAACGCTCTATCACTTTCTGGAACATAACGCCCGTATGTTTGGATCCGAACCTGCGGTGCTTACTTCCGATCGATCCTACACTCATGAACAGTTCCTTGACCGTGTGGATCACTTGGCCTCCGGCCTGCTAAAGCGGGGGATCGCTAAGGGGGACCGCCTCTGTATGCTGGCACAGAACTCACCCGAGTACCTCGAGTTGTACGGCGCGTGTGCCAAGATTGGCGCTGTTGCTTACCCGATCAACTGGCGATTGACAGCCGAAGAGGTCCAGCATGTCGTGACCCTGGCGGACCCACAAATGATGGCGGTGGGCGCCATAAATCTCCCCCAATTGGAGGGGCTCGATCTGAGCGGTTTAAGGATCCGAGCCATCGTGGGTGAGGGATCGGCTGATGGGTTTATACTGTTCTCTGACTTGTATGAGAAGCCCACCGCTGAATCTGTCGAGGTGAGTAGCGATGATCCCTTTGTGATCATCTCGACCGCGGCGGTCGCCGGGGTGCCGCGCGGCGCGGTCCTAACGCACGCCAACTTGATCATGGCCGGCTACCAGTTCATCCCAGTGATTGGTGTAACGATAAATGATCGTCATCTGGCGGCGCTCCCTCTGTTCCACATCAGCGGTCTGGGTTTATCGCTGGCCATGATCCAGGTGGGTGGGGCTAATGTGATCTTAGAGGCCTTTGATCCTGCAATGGGGTCGAATCTCATCGACGAACACGATGTAACCCTGATGGCTGATTTCCCCCCGGTGCTGTCCATGCTCTTAGATGCTCGTGAGGCCACCGGAGCTCAGTGGAAGAGCCTTAGATTGGTCCTCGGCTTGGACGCCCCTGATGTCATCCAGCGGCTGCATACCGAAACCGATGCCAGGTTCTGGACGGGTTTTGGTCAAGCCGAGACCTCAAATGTGGTGACCTTGATGCCGGTGGATGAGCGACCCGGAGCGACGGGAAGGCCTTTGCCAGCGGCGCGTGTTCGTTGTGTCAACGAACTAGGTGAAGATGTGCCGATCGGTGAACCTGGTGAGATTGTAGTACAAGGTCCATTAGTCTTTTCTGAATACTGGCGTGATCCCGACGCAACGAACTATGCCTTTCGCGACGGGTGGCACCACACCGGTGATATCGGCAAGTTTGATGGCGACGGCTACCTCTATTACGTTGGTCGCAAGCCGGAGAAGGACCTGATCAAATCAGGCGGTGAGAACATCTACCCGGAGGAGGTCGAGCGTATCATTCGTGAGTTGCCCCAGGTAGCGGCTGTGTCTGTCATCGGGGTGCCGGATGCGAAGTGGGGTGAGGCGGTCAAAGCGGTTGTAGAACTTGCGCCGGGCGAGAGCCTCACCGCGGATGAGATCATTGAGGCCGTCGCAAGTCGCATCGCGTCTTACAAGAAACCGCGACATGTGGATTTTGTCGAGGAGTTACCCAGAGGGCCTGGGGGCGAGATCGATCGGGAGGCCGTAAAAGCCGCCCACAGCTAATCGGGCTGTGAGTTATCTTCTTCTTGTCGTTTTGTTCCCCTTCCACGCAATGCGGCGAACAGCGCGAGGAATCCTGCCAGGACCTTCATGAAACCTGCGGAGGTTGCACGGGTTACCCTGGTTATAGGCTGAAACAACCTTGTAGGGAGCGAAATCTGTTCCCGGTCGATGGGGGTCGGCATGCTCGGTTCGCCGAGCTCAACGACCGCTGACGCCCAGGTTAGACCTGCCCCAAAGGCCACAAACCCCACTTTGTCTCCAACCTTGATTCGACCCTGCTCCAGCGCCTCGCACATTGCGATGGGGATCGAAGCCGCTGAGGTGTTTCCGTAACGCTCGATATTTATGAAGACCTTTTCTTTGGGGAGACCGACATAGCGAGCGGCGCTCTCGATGATCCGTGAGTTGGCTTGATGGGGGACAAAAAGGTCGATGTCATCTGTTGTTAATCCAGCTTGCTGGATGGCCTGGTGCAATGCTTTGCCTAATACGCGAGTGGCGAAACGAAATATCTGCCGTCCGTTCATTCGCAGGTAATGCAACCCTTGATCCAAGGTTTCTTGGCTCGGTGGCGCGACGGTCCCCCCTCCCGGGAGGATGAGATGTTCCGCGCCGGATCCATCCGAGCCGAGCACGTAGGAAAGCACCCCCGATGGTTTGTCACTCACTTGAAGGACGGCAGCCCCAGCGCCGTCACCGAAGAGGACAGCGGTCGTCCGATCGCTCCAGTCCGTATAACGGCTGATCAGTTCTGCGCCGACCACAAGGACATTATCGCAGGCGCCTGAGATGATGAATTGTTGGGCGGTGGCCAATCCATAGACAAACCCAGGGCAGCCAGCGACCAGGGTGAAGGCGCCCACGTCTTTGGCGCCCAACCCATGCTGAACCTGGGATGAAACCGGAGGGGTGAGGTAATCGGGGCTTGAGGTGGCGACGATGATCAATCCCAAATCCCTGGCGCGGACTCCAGCCATTTCCAATGCCTCCTCAGCGGCGGCGATGGACATGGTGGAGGTGTTCTCGCCTGGGGATGCGATGTAACGTTGACGGATGCCTGTCCGGGTGAAAATCCATTCGTCACTGGTGTCGAGTGTATTTTCAAGGTCGGTGTTTGTAATGACCCGCGAAGGTACGTATTTTCCCCAACCGATAATGTTCGCGTATCGCTCTGTCATACCGATCTCCAATCATGACCTGTAGCATAAAAACATAACAACTTAACCCAACTTCGATCAAGCACTAGCCCATTAAGAACCCTTACGCAAGTTTATAACATCGAGGATCGATCTATGCCAGGTTGTAAACGGCTTAGGGGGCGATGTCGTATGCGTGTGCTTACCCTGTAAACACCGATCGGTGAATTATGGTGCGGAGTGAGCGTAAAGGGCATGATATTTGCAGTCCCACGGTAGTCGCACCCTTTGGGGTGTATATGGAAGCGCAGGCTAAAGCCTGCGGCTACAGAAAAAAGTACCGATATCAGTATTTGGGTGGAATATCTTGTCCATGTGTTATTCATTTATGTTGTAGGAACGCACGGTCGAAGATGCGATGATGAGCATTAAAATAATGATGGCAAAGACAACGATACCCAGCGCGATGGGTACAGCCCTTTCGTACAGGAGTGGATATTGGCGTTTTGGTGGTCCCTTGCTGTCCGTTGTCAATGTTTCCTCTCTGATAACCTGTCTTACGCGTAGATATACACCGAACGGATCGTCCCTCTGCTCAGGTGAATGGGTCAGATATGGAAAACCACGACCTCCTTCGAACCAGATAGGATTGTAGAATTCGTTCATGAGAGGAAGCATAGAGTAAGGTTAACAATCGATGAGAGATCTTGAGGGGAGGTTAAGCTTCGAGTGGCTTAGTTTCCTCGGTGAGGGGGTATTGAGTTTCTGTCTAATTAATCGTCCAGATGTTCTTCCACTGCTCATGGAGTATTCGTATGCAGGGGCAGTTCACGAACCGCCCCTACGGATATTGCGGATAGTAAACCTCAAAGAGGGCAGGTGCGTGTGTTCAAAATGGAGTCCTTGATCGAGGTCGCGAGCTATTTATGTGGACGGTGTGAAGATTGGGCTTCTACCCTTGACAAAATCGAATCAGCTAGTATAATTATTTCAACTATATTGAAATCAATATAGTTGAAGTGAATGGTAAATCATCAAGGAAAGGAGGCGAGGTTTATGGCAGATAAGGTCATCCATGAAATGCGTTTGATCGAGACCGATGACGGTTTCCGCATCGAGCTTACCGGGGACAAAGAACGTCTGAAGAAGATGTTGTTCCGCCCTGGGACGATGTTTGGTCACAAGATGGGTTTCGGAAGACGATTTCGCAAAGCCCGCAGAGGCCACGGATACGGCTTTGCCCATCCCTGGATGTCGGGATGGTGGGAAGAGGAATCCGAGGGCGAACCTGAGGGTGCGCCATTAGAGGAAGACTAGTCCCACTGAGTAACCAGTCCAGTTTTAGCTGGAGAGCACCTCTCGCCAGAATCTATGGTGAGAGGTACATTTTTTAATGGGGGACCAAGGAACCATCGGGAACCTATTGAATCACGACATGGAAAATGCTAGTATATATTTCCTGAGAGAGAGCCCTTGAAGCCCAGAGGCACTGGGGGAAAGGTCGAAGAAAAGAAACTGAAGTTAGCAAGTGGCCAAACAATTTATTGAGAGGCCATGAGCTGGAAGAAAGGTCGAAAGACCAGGGGAACCAGCGAGCGAGAAACGCCGAAACGTCGGAGTGGATCGGGAGCTAACGTAGGGTGCGAAAGCTTGAAAGAGCTGATCGCAAGTAATCGACCGGAAACCCAGAAAGCAAGCAAGTTACTAGGGTCCTCTCTCGGGATTTTTAATCGAACGGGAAAGTCCCGACCCTTGTCATATGGAGCCGGGACTTTTTGTTTCTAGAACCTTTCGTGCAGGCGCCGAGGCAGGCTCAGGCCCCTTTCTTCGGATCATAGTACGCGATGTAGGGCAATTGGCGGAACATTTCACGGTAGTGCAATCCGTACCCCACGATAAATTCCTTAGGTGCTTCGAATCCCACGTAGTTCAAAGGCACATCGATCAGTCGATGCTTCGGACGATCTAATAATGTGCAAACACCCAACGATGCTGGTTGGCGAGCTTGCAAGGTGCGGAGCATATAGCTGAGGGTAAAGCCGGTTTCGACGATAATTTCAATGACCAGTGCGTGGCGATCTTGGAGGGAAAGGTCAAGGTCTTTGAGCAAACGAGCGGCGCCTCGCGTCTCCTCGGAAGGCCCGAAGCGTGAAATCGACATGAAATCCACAATGACTGGGGTTGATAGCGTGCGTAGAAGATCGGGCATGAAAAAGACGATGCCCTTCAGGATCCCAATAAGCACCAGGTCGGCCCCTGCGTAGTCTTGGGATATCGCCTCGCCGAGCTCATTGACGCGTGCTTGGATCTGAGCCTCGGAGAAGACCACCGGTCCCACACCGGGCGGTAGTGCTGCTGCGCTGTTATTTTGATATGTCGACATCTCGAGGCTTTCCGATCAATTTACCGGTCACAGCATCAAAGCCGTATTTAATCAGCAGGATACGCATGTCTTTCCGGTTGAGCAGCTTGATATTGATGTGAGGGTAGTGTTGCCGTAGGAGACGGATCTTGCGGTTTTTTTCCGTGATTTGGGATTGGAGCTTGGTGGTCAGTTCAATATAGAGGTCCTGATTGGGGAGGTAGAAATCCGGGGTAAGCGCCTCGTGGATATTGCCCTCTTCATCGAAGGACAGCGGAAAAGTCGTAGGTTCGTGTTCCCAGGGGATACGATAAAAATCTAGCAGTCTGGCGAACTTGGCCTCGACAGGATGGGCGAATCCCTTTGGGGGGTTAGGGTTAGGTTGAGGTTGCACGCCAGAAGCTTAATATCTCTCCGGGTGCCTGTCAAATCGTCTTCAAGTGCCACGGTCTTCGTTAAACTTCCCGCGAGTTACAAGTTCGCGGGAAGCTGGATTATTGGGTCTCGTCTTAGGCTGTTTTGGCAGGCAAGGTCGTCAACGATAAGATTGCTTCGTCGCACTGGTGTGCTCCTCGCAATGACAGATTGAGCGAGTGCTCCTAGCAATTACATTGTTCGGTAAATCGTGTCGGAACGTTACGCTTCCTCGAACACCTTCTCCCCTGCCCGTATCGGGACCTTGAGTCGATTTTCAAAGGGGGTGAGTGGGCAGCTCCAATTGGGGTTGTAAGCACAATAGGGGTTGTAGGCCAGGTTGAAGTCCACCCTGAAACGACCGTCAGGGAGCTCCTCCGGCTCGAGGTAGCGACCGGCGCCATAGGTCTCCTCCCCAGCTAGCGCGTCCGCGAAGGGCAGAAAAAATCCGTACTCGTTGTGGTAGATCGTCAGTGCAGCCTCTTCACCCTCGAGGGTAAAGCCAAAGCGGCCGTACCGCTCGTAGGATTGCACGTCACCGGTGTTGGTCTGGATCTCAACCACGTCCCCCTCTTCGAATCTTTCAACCTCAACGGTTAAGTCCAAGTCCTGATTTTCAGGGAAATAATTCAGGCCGGTAAAATTCCTCATTTGATCGGGTGTGAGGGGGCTATGTGGGTCCGTGCGGAAGAAATCATCTTTGTGATGGCGGAACTGTTCAAGATCGTTCATCGTGCCTCCTTCGTCATTCGCATGCTTATACCATACCTCATATTCACACTCCAGTAAGACAGATCATCCACCTTATTGAGATTTGGTTAACGTATGCCGACCTCCTTGACGAAATGATATAGGGGAAGTAGTGCATGTTGCCCATGTACCTTTCATTCATTGACTGTTATGCATCGGATTGTAGAATGGATAAGAACCCGTTTCGCGGGGTGATGTTTTCCAACCTATGAGTGCTGCAAGAAATGATGTGTGTCCGATAGGGTGCAACTTCAGAGGTGGAAAACCATCATATCTTTTTGTATGATTGAGTCAGGTATTCGCGTCTCTGATCCACTTCTTCCGGCTACGCTCGATAGGGATAGCTTAAGAAGAGCCGACTGAGACCGAAGGCGATGAGAATAGTTGGGAACGATTCTTGCAAAGTTAAGAATGGTTATTCGTGTTGTTCAAATGTTTACCAAAAGGATAGGGGGATTTGATGTCGAAGCGACATCGCATCCTGGTGGTCGATGACGATCCCAACATTCTAGACTTTTTATCGATGTACCTCGGGTCCGAGGGCTACGATGTGCTGACCGCGCTGGATGGCCAACAGGCGCTGTCGGTCATCGAACGCGAGGTCCCAGATCTTGTTTTACTTGATATTATGATGCCGAGTGTTGATGGCCTGACCATTTGCGAACAGGTGCGCGAGTATTCTCCGGTCCCGATCATCATCATCAGCGCTCTGGGTCGTGAGGAGCAGAAGGTCAAGGCACTCGACTTGGGTGCGGACGATTACCTCACGAAGCCATTCGGAATACAGGAACTACTGGCAAGGGTACGGGTCGCTTTACGTCGCGTAGACACCGGAAAGCTGGTCCCTCCGGACGCGATCTTCGAGAGCGGAAATTTGAGAATAGATTTCTTACGCCGCCAGGTGAACGTGGATGGGAATGCGATTCATCTGACCCCGAACGAATATGGTTTGTTGCGCGAGCTTGCCAGAAATCCGGATCGTGTTCTAACGCACGACGAGCTTCTCGGCCGTGTATGGGGGAAAGACTACCAGGACACCATCCAATATCTTCATGTTTACATCGGGCGTTTACGAGGCAAGTTGGCCGCTGTAAAAGGGGCGGAGATCGTTACCCAATCCGGCGTCGGCTATATGCTCAAGACGCTGACTTAATCTCCAGTTTTATCTCCAAAACAAGACAAGTAATATTAGGGTCCCCTCCATTCAGACTGTGACCCTCTCTCTTGTCATTCCGAGCCGCAGCGTGGCGAGGACCCTATGATGAACCCATTGAAAGCTTCGCGTGTAGA
>Ga0111172_1035_pt1 | contig 41792 bp, 35 predicted proteins | sample DeeMarSWOR324_28_FD_80233 | JGI IMG/M metagenome (GOLD analysis project Ga0111172, IMG submission 80233) | Anaerolineae bacterium SM23_ 63 | reverse complement strand
TTTCATATACGATTGCTTTCATTTGGGCATCCTTTCTTATTTTCGATGTGCTCATTTTAACTTCGTTGTAACTACTCAGCTTGTCATTCTCCCTGAGGGACGCCAGGGCGGCAGACAAGAAGGTCCTCATTTTTTGACCTGGATAGACGTGCTCGTTCCCTTCCCCCGCTACAAAAGTAGTAGGGCGGGCGCACTCAACTTGTTTGACATTGTTTGCGGGTCATCTGCCAGTCTTGGGAAAGCCCCCACGCGACAAGCCCATCCTTCTTGGGTATAATGGATCGGGGGAATTCCTAAAACACGCTATGGCCAATAGATGCTGTAGTTTACCAAACAACAGGGATCCCCACGATTTAGTTAAACGGAAGAGGAGGAGAGCAATGAAGAATCGACGGAGGATTGGTGTGCTGCTTGTAAGCGCCATGGTTATGGGATTGGTGCTGATTTTCGGCCTTGTCCCCACGGCTCTGGCGGCCGAATTTCGAAGCGGAGACACCATTGAGATCCGCGCAGGCGAAGTCATCGATGACGACCTGTTCATCTCTGGGAATAGGATCGAGGTCTACGGCACGATTAAGGGCGACTTGATCGTTTCTGCAGTAGAGGCGATATTTTCCGGAGAGGTCGAAGGCAACCTGATCATCGTTGGTCAAACCCTGGAGGCCAATGGTGTCGTGCAAGGAAGCCTCTACGGTGCAGGATACTCACTGACGCTCGGTCCTGAAATGAAGGTCGCCCGCAATGTTTATTTCGCCGGCTTCAATCTGATGGCCGAAGACGGCAGCACGATCGGGCGCGGGCTATACGTTGGCGGCTACCAGGCCAGTCTGGACGGCGAGATCGCCAACGACGTTTCCGTCGGTGTCGCGGCGTTGGAGGTGAGCGGCTCCGTTGGTGGAGATGTCGTTGGCTCGGTCGGAGATCCCGACTCGTCCTTCAACATACCTGTGATGCCGAATTTTCCGGGCGCCGTGGAAGTCGAACGCCCGGGGTTGAGCGTGAGCGATATGGCACAGATAGAGGGTGACGTGGACGTGACCTTCACAGAAGTGGACATCGACGCCCCGCTCCCAACGCCGCGCAGCATCATTCCCACGCTCATCAGTGAATTCATCGTCAATCGAGTCGGAGAATTCATCGCCCTGCTCATTGTCGGCGGCTTGCTCCTACGCTTCTGGCCGGCGATCATGCAGCGCGCCCAGCAGGAAGCGTATCGTCGTCCTTTGAACAGCGCTGGTTGGGGATGTTTGATCACACTGATCGTCTTCTTCGGAGTGCCCTTAGCGTTCCTGCTTGTCTTGCTCGTGGCAATCATCGGTGGCGTGTTCACCTTCGGACAGCTTTTTAATGACATCTTAGGGTTAGGCAGTGCAGTCCTAACCTTGATCTCAACGGCCTTCCTGACGATCTTCTCCCTGGTGACAAAGGCTGTCGTCGGATACCTCGGTGGACGCATGATCCTAAAACAGTTGGCGCCGAAAATGGCGCCCGGTTATTGGACCGAGTTCGCCGGGCTGGCCTTGGGCGTTTTCCTGTACGAAGTGCTGCGCGCCATCCCTGTTCTGGGCTGGTTCTTCGGAATCGTTGTGATTCTGGTCGGTCTGGGCGCCATCTACCTCGCGCTACGGACTCGAGAGCTGGCTGATCCGGCGACCTCGGAAGAGGCTGCATAAGCACGTTCCCTTTTACGACGAAGCAACCCGGAGGCCCTAAACTTCCGGGTTGCTTGATTTAAGGGGAAGACACGGGTGACAAATAAAATCAGAGGATAGTTTAAAGCGAACGCGTTGTCCTAAGGCTGCTCGCCTTGCACAGAATACAAGGCTAACCATATCAGCGATCCGTGTGGACTGCGGTAGCGGTTTTGGACCTCTGGGTTCACATCCGTGAGGTCGTGGACCGTTCGCCCTCTCGAAGCACGCTAGAAAAGTACGGCGGGTGTCGACCTTGCGAATCATATCCGAAGGATGCGAACGGGGTTCCCTGGAAAGCCACCAGTATAGCCGGTTCCCCCGCGCCCTTCTTTACGTTTACTCAATCCCTCCCTCCGCGAATCCCAACCAACCCAAAAATTGAATCGCAATCAAATATCTTATATATTAGTAGAGGCCTAGTCCTTCCCTCACGAAACCTCAGCGAAAGGGTGTTCCATGACATTCACTTATCTCCCCACCGGCATAACAGGTTTGGATGACATGCTGGATCACAAAGGAATCCCCAGTGGACACACCGTTCTCCTCTCCGGCGGTCCAGGAAGTGGCAAAACCACCATGGCCATTCAGTTCCTCTTCCAAGGCGCCACTCAGTACGACGAACCCGGTCTCTATATCTCACTCGAGGACGAGATCCGTCTCATGTTCATCAATGTCTCACCGGTTCGATCCGGTGGCAGTGAACGACCCGGATTGATGCAGCTAGGCATGAAGGAGTTCAAGCTGGTCAAACTTCTCGAGGCGATCCGAGAAGGCATACAAGAGGTCAAGGCCAAGCGAGTGGTCATCGATCCAATCACCATGTTCATGCTGCAGTACCCCGATGAGGAAGAGCGGATTCACGCCTTGCGCGACCTCATCGCTGAGCTGCGAATGACGAGCTGCACTCACTTGCTGGTTTCGGAACTGCGAGGGACTGGAGTGGACAGGGAGTATCAATTCGAGGAGTATCTTTCACAAGGCGTGATCCTGCTTCGCACTCATCAGAAGGGTGAAAAGCTTGTCAGGATCGCCCAGGTCGAAAAGATGCGGGGGGTCAATATCGATCCTCAACCGCGACCTTACGACATCACAGCGGAGGGGATCGTGATCTTCCCCGAATTGCCCGTATTCAGGTGAAGCCATGTCTATTCGTGAACTGCAAAACGTCCCAACCGGTAAGCTGTTCTTTCTGATAGGATCGCCTGGCGCGGGTAAAACAACCTTTAGCCAGCAGGTGATCGTTGAATCGCTTTCGATCGACCGCCCGACGATCTTTGTCTCCACAGAAGAGACGCCGGCGGAATTGGTTGTGCGCATGTCGCAGAGTGGTCTGCGAGAGCCTTTCCCTGACTGCTTCCGGCTTGTGGACGCGTTTACACAAACCGTTGGTCTGTCTGGAGAAAAACGAGCAGACACTTTCGAAGCTCACTGCGCGGACCTGAACAGCATCATGATGGCGATCTCAAGATCGCGCTCGAAGTTGAATGGGCGCGGGACGCTGCTGGTCCTGGACTCGCTCACCTCTCCCTACTTGCTCAGCGGGCAGGAGGTCATTCGCTTCACGCAGCTCTACCTGTCAAAGGTTGCGGCGGAGGGTAACGCCGTCCTGGCGTTGATGGACGAGGGCGTTTGTCCATCTGAAGATTTTAACGCCCTATTGAGCCTCGCGGACGGCATCATCCGTCTGATCCTGCAAGGTAACGAGCAGACGCTTGAACTCGTGAAACACCCTGGCTTATCCCCTGCGACCTATCACCAACTCCTTGAGGCCGAGCCTGATCTGATGGATGCCGTAGAAGTGATGAACCCAGAGTTTATTCGCAAGTTTCGCCTATCCCTTTTCGAGGGAAAAGACACGATACGTCCCAACGTGGGCGATTTCGTCGATCCCATCTGGCCCAATCTCTGCCATTGGAGTGGCATGTTCTGGGATCCCGAGAGGTTTCCGCAGATGCTTTATGAGCTAAACAAGGAAGATCAATCCGAGACTGGCTCCGATCTGCATATCTCTTTTTTACCTTTGAAATACAAGTTTTTGTTTCGGATGATGCGTGTTGTAAGAGCAATTGGGATTTTCCCGAGTGATTTCTCCTCGGTCGCAAACATGAAAATACTCTCTATGTTTGGTTTCCCCTATCAAAAGGGCGGGCAACTTGAAAGGTCTGGAAGAATCACCTATCTACCAGATTCCTCTAAAGATTGTGCTCATGTCTTCAAGATTGAGGAGAGTTCTGATTGTTATTCATTGAAAGGGGTGGGAACTGTCCTAGCCTCCCACCTCCCACCCTCGATGGCGGGGCAAATGATTGCCATGGAGGAGAAGAAACGCGATTGGAATGCGATCGAGACGAAATGCCTCGGTCTCGGCGATCCCTATTGTGAGGTCACACTCATCCCGGGGGAGATCGACGAGCTTCAGGATTCGTTACGCAAAGAAAGTGTCATCGTTGAGCAGATCCATCGACGCTTGATCGAAAGTGTGACGGCATCCATCCTGGGGGTGAACGACTTGCCGCAGCGCCCACACCTGGGTGACCGAGCCCACCTGCATGTCTCTTTTCACGCGTTCGGTTTTCCCCACATCGCGGGAAGACGAGCTCAGACAGCCGTCAGGATGGGGGGCGCGAAAGCCGGGAGAGAGGTCGCAGCTGGTTTGACGGATGCTGGTCTCGAACCGAAGGAGTCGTTAACCAGATTCGTAGATTTCCTAGACCGTATCCATGCTGGGCGGGTGCAAGCGGACGAAGCGATGTTCCGCATCGAAGAGAACATTGAACCCTTACGGACCTTCTACATGACGGACATCCGGGAACCGTCTTGCTTCTTCACAACGGGCTTCCTGAATGGTTTTTATAACGTCCTTTTTGGAAAACATGTGCGCGAACGACGTTGCCTCGCCGCCGGAGATCCACACTGCGAATGGGAGATTCTCTGACCTGTACTAGACGCCTAACGCTGTGCCAATGAGGAACGTCGTTATCGCAGCCAGTGTACCAATGGCCATCATTTCCAGCCCGCTTCTTAACCAATTCATGCGTGTGAAGATCGCTTTGCTGGCACCGATGGCAAACAAGGCCAGAACACTGCATGTGCCCGCCACGACAGCAGCCGTCGTTTCCGCGAGGAAGGTGAAGGGAAAGAGCGGCACGATGGAAGCGATCAGAAAGGAGAGGCCGGTGAGTAAGCCCGACTTGCTCGCAGGCCATTCATCTGCAGACGTGACGCCCACAATCTCTTCCAGCGCTTGCTGACCTTGAAGGCCGAGCCCAACCTGAACACGACCCGCGATGGATATCGCTTCGGATTCACTAAAGCCCTTCGACTGATAGAAAGAGGTTAGCTCCCGGGTCTCCTTCTCGGGATCATGGGTCCCAGGTAGCCCTTTCCGTCTTCGCTCCTTTCTGAGCACCTCCTGTTCAGATTTTGCGGACAAGTACGCCCCAGCACCCATCGAAATCGTGCCCGCAATTGCCCCCGCGACACCCGTAAGCAGGATGATCGAGCTGTCTGTGACCGCCCCGTAGACCCCTGCAACCAGAGCGAGGATCGAAACCAGGCCATCGTTGGCGCCGAAAATCAGATCCCGGACACCGCCACCACCACTCATTTCCCATGACTCCATCCCCAGCACCTTACGCTTCATGTTGTCGATGTGCTGGAGTTCATCGGAAGCCCTGCGTAACCAGCGTTCGGATAGCCTTTTGTCTTCCAAGATGCTGGCGTATATGTAAAGGTCCTCCACGCTTTCATCTTCTGCGATGAGGGTCCATTCAAGGTACCCGCGCGGTCCGAGGATGGTCATCATCACAGCAACTCGCAGGTCTAAACCTCGCGAGGTCCGTTCCTCATCGGCTTCGAACTCTTGAGAAAAACCAAGCCACATCTCAGCATCTCGGATTTCATGCTCGCGTATATCCTCCAACAACCTGGCCGTTCTTGACCCTTCGGAACGGCGCAGAATCCGCTCGTATCCTTTCGCGAGCATCTGCTTGTAGAGATAAATTTCTTTGGTAGTTTTCAGGAGGTTCCTTTTCTCCCAACTTGTGTAGGTTTCCATGGACATCCCTCAATCATGCTGAATAGCTTGTTCAGGGGCGGGCAGCCGGTTGCAAGCGCAGCATACTCAGGCTTAGCACGGCTGCCGCCAAGAAGACCAAGGTTGAGGCTCTAAACATCATCGTATAGCCGAACGCATTGATGCACCAGCCAGCCAGGAAGGGGGCTACAAGTGTGACGGGGGCAATGAGTGTGTTCGACATGCCGATATAGGTCGCTTGTTCAGCCGCGGTGCCGAACCCCAAGCTGATCACCATCGTCGTCGTCCATCCGACGACGGAGGCGATGCCGGCCAGCATGAAGATGGCGAACCAAGCCGGGATCGAGGTCAGCCAGCCGGCGAGAGCGCAGCTCAAAAAACCCGCCAGTGCACCCAAGAGCAGCACCAGCCGGTGGCCCTTGCGGTCGCCGAGCGTACCCAGTAACGGATTGACGATCACCTGGCCGAAGATCAACACGCCTGTCAGCCAGCCCACCAAGCCAGCGCTGGCGCCCAGTTCCCCAACAGCAAAAACGGCGTAGAAGGAAAAGGCAGCCATCCCCAGCTGGAAGATCATGCGGACAAGCAGGAAACGCAGGAATACCGAATCGGTGGAGAGAATGCGTCTGACATCATCCCGCACTCGCGTCTGGGACCCTTCCGACAGCGCCGGGGTATGTTCCTGTTCGCGTGTTGACGCTAAGAACACAAATGAGAGGCCCAGGCTGGCGCCGGCCAGGATAAAGCAGAGGGTAAAATCGAAGGGCGACTCGTAGCGCTCGAGGATCTGGCCGGCAACCACGGCGGTCACGCTCCCCAGCAGATTGGCGGCCGAAGACTGTGCACCGAAGAAGCCGCCACGCCAGGAAATCGGGATGATCTTGGCGATCATCGACTGCCACACGGTGGCTGTCCAACCTCCGCCCAGGCCCTGCCAAATCAGCAGTACAAAGACCAACAGGAGCGCGGTCGTGCGTTCGAGGCCGGGCAGAAGCCAAGCCAGCAGAGCCAATGCAGCGAAGGGCAGGCGCTCGTGGATCGTCATCGCCAGCACCATCGGCTTATAGCGCGTGAGGCGCCGCACGCGACCCGCGGTCAGTAGCTGCGGAAGCTGCCAGCCTACGGAATGAATGGCCGGGATCAGGCCGATCAAGATAGGTGAATCGGTCAATTGGCTGACGAAGAGCGGGATGATGGTGATGAAGGAGGCGAAGCCGATTGCGGAGCCGAAGAAAGCTCCATCCATGATGTTTACGACGGTGTTGAAGAGCACATCGCTGGACGAGTTGCTACTTTGCGGGTTCGGATCGGTCATAGTTGGAGAGCCGGCTAGGTAATGTGCCTCAGCGCTATGGGCCTGCTCGCAGTAATTATAAATCGCATAACAAATCACCAACTGTCGATGATGCCAATCATTCGGCGGTTCGCCTCTTGCTCGTGTAGAACTTTCACCAAGTTTGAGAAACCTTGGACTCGATGCCTCATGATGTAGAACGAGCAGGCTCGGCGTGTTCAATGATCCATATGAGATCCAATTCCACGATCTCAATCCAAGAATCGAACAAAGGATTCTGCCGGTTTTCGGGGCTTTATAGTTGGTCGTTCAGCAGGGTATCCCAGTGGCGTGACGGTCGCCAGGTAATGCTCCACCGGGAGGCCTAACCGTTGTTTAACCTCATCCCGATCCAGTCCCGCAATCCAGCAAGTCCCCAGACCGTGCAGTCGTGCTGCGAGAGTCAGATGGTAGGCGGCGATGCAGGCATCTTCTCCCAGCCGACCGGTGATCTCCGGGTCGGCGCTAACTGCCACGGCCATGGGTGCCGCAGCGATGGGCGCGCTGCTCGAACCACGCACGCTCGCAATGTAATCAATCGTGTCACGCTCGCGGATCATGGTGTAGGTGACGCCTTGACTGTTTCGGGAGCTCGGTGCCCAACGGCTAAGCTCGATGATTTGCCAGAGGAGCTCTTCCGGGACTGCTTCTCCCTTGAACTTGCGAATACTGCGCCGGGTTTCTAACAGATCCCGACCCGATAAGTACGGTCTGAGTTCGTGCAGGAAAGCCTGGAACTCAAGCCGTCGCCCTTCCGGGTCACGGGCGAAGAAGTGGTAGATGCGATAAGCCTCGTTTTCTTCAGGCGGCCCTTCGGCCAAATCTTCCAACGTCAGGTAGGTCGCGTCCACTTCCTCCCAGGTCTCATAAAACAGCGTGATGATGCCCTCAAAGGGTTCGCCGGAGCGTTCACAAAACCCAAGCAGCAGGTTGCCGTGCTGCATGACGGCGCAATCGCCTTGATCGAGCCACAAATCCATACCGAGTTTGGATTGGTAGAAGGCGATGGCGGCACGTAGATCGGAGGTGGGCAGAAAGATCAGACCAGACATGAGGAACTCCTTTTTCTTTCATCGTATTGGATGACTGGGGTTATACGCTTGGCAATAGTCGTAATCCCCGTTGGAGAGGTCGACCTCTCCATGCAACTCTTTTGCCTTTAGACCCAGCGTTTTACGGAATGATCATCGGTGCCTGCGGGAACTGATCCGGGTCCTGGTTGTCGATATCGACACCGATAGGGTTCTGATTTATCAGGTACGTCTCCTGCGTTGGCTCATTCCTTTCGGGCGTACCGATCCCTCCCCGGATTGGCGGCTTTTCATATAAAACCGAGAACCAATACAGCATCCTGAGGCTGTACATCGAGTAAGAGAACGCGTAATAACATAACGATGGACATCCTACGAGGCTGGGAAACCTAGACAACCAGAAGGAATATTTAGTAGGTAAGCATCGCCTGCATTACGCTGCCTTAGGGCAATCTCTTCAGAACGATCCTGGCAAACATCGCCCAAGTATGCATCCAGGGCTGAAGAACGCCTTCGATCCAAGAACAGAATGTATAGCTCCAACCGGGCATCAATGAACGCAGAGACATCCCTCCCGACAGCAGATAGCAGAACGGTGTAATCAGTTGGATAGTTTCAATGTCCCACTTTGGAAAGGAGGCTAAAAATTTTTCTCGATCCCGTTCAAACAGAATCCAAGGTAAGGCACCGTTTGCGGTCGTTAATGGACCTGCGGAATCCAAACGCCATGCCTGCCTCTGAGGATCAAACGGCTCATGGTGAAGGTGGGAATAGATGAGCATCGACCACGGTGTCTTCCAGGGCTCAATCATCGCGATCCACCCGCCAACCCGAATGGAACGGGTTGCCTCAACAAAGAAACTCTCAACGTCTCGCATGTGATGCAGGACGTTCGTCATAACAATCGCATCGAGCGATTGATCGTGAACCGGTAAATGCACTGCATCTAGGACAAGAGCCAGCCAAGGGAGATAGATGGTGTCCGAGGTGATCAGATCAGGAAGACGCTCGTGAAGAAAACCGGCGCCACTACCAATCTCAAGAATGGGATAGGTGCCTTCCCCTAACGAGTTTAATAACAAACCGTACCATTGACGGTACAGCTTATTGAGAAAGGCCTTTTCTTCAAGAATACGCTTGCGAAGAATGGTCGTTTGCGGATCATCAAGATCTAGGCCGCGAGTTAGGGGGTGAGTAAGCCAAGAGCGGATCATTAGGTTGATCCTTGAACGGATCTATATAAATTTCATCCGATGTGCAGCAAAAAGGAGCATTCTTAATAGCAACAACCCGTGTTCCCAGCGCCGAATATTCGTCTTCCCATACGATCTCTTCCGATAGCGTATGGGGAGGTCCACGATCTTCATGGTCAACCGGGCAGCGCCTAAAATCAAGTCAAAATCACCAAATGGGTCAAAATCACCAAAGTAATCGCGATTAGCGGCGATGACTTCATAATCCTGCTTCCATAAACCTTTCGTCCCACACAGTGTGTCTTTAATATTTTGACCAATGAGCCAAGAGAACGCGAAGCTGAAGAATTTGTTCCCAATGAGGTTGAAGAAACGCATGGCTTCGTCTTCCATGGGATAAACTAGGCGCACACCATTGACGAAATCCCCTTTCCCTGTACACAACACCTCATAGAAACGGAGTAGATCTTCTGGCGGAACGGTTAAGTCAGCATCTAGGATAAGCAGAATGTCACCCGAGGCTTTGTCGAAACCGATTCTGACCGCATCGCCCTTGCCCTCACCGGACTGACGAACCAATAGACTGGCGCGTTGCGGATTCTCGACGATCTCACGTTCGATGACTTCATAGGTGCTGTCTGTCGAGTGACCCTCCACGAAGACCAGCTCCGTTCCCCCTCCCATTTCCGGCGTACGCCTAAAGATTTCCGTGATGTTCCCGGCCTCATTCCGGGCCGGGATGACAACCGAGACGGTAGGCTCACCTCGTTCAAAGCTAGCAGCTTGTGTGGGGCGAGCAACAATAAAGTTGGTTAATGCAAGAAGGCGAAAAGGAAATAAACGGACAAGCACATGATTAAAAAATGTTGAAAGAAACGGAATGGGAAGAGGAAACAGGATCTCCTCCCAATATCGAATAGGTTCAAACCCTTCGAGATCGAGAAGATTGAGGGCATCCTGAACTGTCAACCAGTTAAGGCTCAGATTGGGTTTTGCCAAACCCAGCTTCTCGGCGAGGGCAAGTGGAATCTCCCACATACGGCTATATGAATTGATGATCATTCGCGTGCGAGGGTGAACGATACGCCGAATTTCCTTTAAGACCGCCTGTATATCCCATAATTCATTCATGAGATCGGAGAGGATGACGACATCAAAGGTGCCATCGAGCGGGAGGGAATGTCCATCGGCTTGAACGAAGATCAATCCTGGATGCAACTTCTTGGCTCTATGAAGCATCTTGGATGAAAGGTCAACACCGAAACCTGTACTCGGGTTAAGTGCAGCTAGCAGATGGCCTTCGCCGCAGCCAAGTTCGAGTATTCGTTTGTTTGGGGGAACGAGGTACGCATACACCCGTTCGCACCTCCCCAACCTCTCCAATGTTCGAGCAGGTCGGCCACCTCGTCCCAATGTTGGGTCCGACGCAATTGATATTCCCGGAACGAAGGATCGCTCCGATTGAATAGCGTGTTGGGTGATATCAACACAAGCGTCCTCTTTCCTATCCGCGCTAGGTACTCTAGCTATAACAATCGTTCTTCCTATTCGCCATCAGCGACGTCTTCTCTTCACTTCATGGCGGTCAGACCAGCAAGCGTGCAATCCATCATGCCGCGCAAGACGAAGATCGGGAAACGGATACAGGTGTTGTGACGGATTGTCCTGCCAAGTTTGTATCAGATCGTATATGAGGACTCCTAACGAATAACTGGCTATGTTTTGCGGCGGATTAACCTCGAAGTAAACCGCGGGTTATTGCCCTCCCGGATAAGTCTCATAAAAATAAATGGTGCCATCCGTGGCTTCGATATAGGGATATAAGCCTTCGACAAAGACATCCCACCGCTGATCGGCTTTGCCCTCATAGATTTCCCAGAATTGCCAATATACAGTATCGAACAGCACCAGCGCGGCTCTTTGGTCGCGGAATATTTCTTGGACAGGATCGTCTGGATCTGCCCCGAATGGCTTGAACGGTTCGACGTACGTCCTGTCCCAGAGTTCGGGGATGCGGTAAGCTCGGTGATCGGCCCACAAGATGATGGCTTCAACTTCGTTGCTGATTAAAGGAACATCCTGCGGAAACTCTGTGAGGGCTTCCATCAACTCCGACCGATGCCAATACTCTCTCGTATGGCCCTTACCTTCATCGTGGAGGGCAGAAAGTAACTCCGCGCCAGCTTGAATATTCGGGATCACCAGCCCCAATGCGAGGAAGACCGGCAGCACAGTCATCCATTTGGGCCAATGAAAGGCCTCGATGAGATACATTCCAAGTGTGAATAGGGCGACGATGGCTCCCAGTTCAATCGGCGAGAGATGTCGCTGATTCACCAAAGCGCGTGGGATGTGCATGAACAGGTATGAGAATAGGAATACAAAGACATAAGCCAAGGTGAAGAACGAAAAGATGCCAACAACTTGGAGGAAAGGATCTTGCCTCATCATGATCCTTTCTCCCCTTTTTCGCCTTAGGACCGCCCCAAGGAGCACCAGGGGTACCAAACCAATGATCACAAGCAAACCAAGCTTCACACGGTACGGTAATTCGGGAAGGTATGCACTGTATGGCAGCAACCTCCAACCATAGTCCACAAAACCCATGCGTACTGGCTCAAGCCGATCCCACAAGCTGTCGAAATTAAATTGATAAATCCCGGCCGTTTCTCCCCCACTGTACACAGTGTAGAGCCAGGGGACCAACATCAGTACGCTGACCAAGCCGAAGATAACAGCGTCCTTGAAACGATGTGATAAGCGTCGCGAGTCGAAAAAGACCAGGCCAATGATTCCAACCCCGACAACGGCCATGCTGCTCAATCGTGTGAGAAGAGATAACCCCGCTAAGATCGAGGAGCCGACCAATGCTAGACGTCGACCGGTCTGAAGGTAGGAGATGAGAAGGAAAAAACTTGATATCCCTAGCACGAAAAATATGGGCTCAGCCAAGCCAGAGGTGAAGCTGCTGAGAAACGTTGGAGAGACCAAAAAGACCACAACAAGGATGGAGGATAATAACAAATGACCTAAGAGATGATAGGTGAAGAGCCCTAAAAGCAGGAGAAACCCACCAAAGAGGAGGATGTCAAGCCAGCGAGCAAATGTGAAGATATCGACGCCGATCGAAGGACCGATGCTCAAGATCACGGAATAAAAAGGCGGGCGTGATGAAAGGGGTCTCACAGCGCCGGAAGCCCTTACCAGGACCAATCCGCGTCCCGAGGCGAAATTGCTAGCGGCTTCGAAATACTCCGCCGAATCATCATCCGTCCAAGGACCCCAATGCGTACCATAATAAACAAGAACGCCACCAACGAGGCTTAGGACGAGAAAAACGATGAAGATTGTCGCTCGTTTCGTTTTTAGGATGTCCACGACTCTATTATGCCAACCCGATCAGCTTCTCTCCGACGTTTTGTTCCTGCGGCTGGGTTCCTTTCATTACCCAGGAAGATGCAGGGCATTCATTAGTAGATGCCAAAAAGGTGATCTCATGGAATCGAAGCGAAAGACTGCCGTGCCGTGCCGCTGTTTTCACACAACACGTCGAAATGTTTCGGTGTGAGCTATCTACCAATGGCCCCTTCTGTCGTGGGATTATAGCTTTTGACCGAACAGAAATATAGGGTTATGAGATGGGGTAGTGTCGTGCGAATATGACGTATTGGTTTTCAAAGATGGAGATGACAAAATCTTCAATCTGGACCTCGACATCTCCACGCAACTCTTTTGCCTTTAGATCCCGCGTTTTACGGAATGATCATCGGTACCTGCGGGAACTGATCCGGGTCCTGGCTGTCGATATCGACACCGATAGGGTTCTGATTTGTCAGGTACGTCTCCTGCGTTGGCTCATTCCTTTCGGGCCAGAGGATGTCCATGATGCGCGTATCAGCCGGCGAGCCGGTTCCGCCCCCAATCCGCCATTGCTCCGCCTCCAGTTGCACATCACGGACGCGCCACACCCCAGATGATGGGTACCCTTCCTGGCTCAACACCGCAACCGTGATCCCCCAATTGAATGGATCACCATCGAGCAAGCTCTTCGGTACGCGGATTGTCACCCGCCGTTGACCCGGGTTTGTGAGAATGGTAAAGCCGGAGTCAATCTGCACCGGTCCCTCCTCGCTTGGCGCGTAGACGCCGGGCGTCCAGCCCTCGGCCCAGATAGCGTAATCCCAGGCATGGTCACCCGTCAGCGCCGCGTTACGGCCCGGAAGCAACATCCTATCCCCGGAAGCCGCTCCATCCGTATCAATGTAGATGTCAATGGTCTGGATGCTCAAACCGTTGGGGGAACCCCACTCGTTGATCACAGGACCACGGAACTGCACGCGGAAGATGTAATCCTCGTCATCGTAGCCGATGGTCACTCCGGTCATATCGAACACGCCCGGCTTGAACACCTGATCATTGGGAGAGACATAATCTCCTGGTCCATGATCATCATTGGCGGGGTCGGTGATTTCCACAAATACGTTGGGGATCGGCAGATCCGGGACGACGGCCAGTGCTGGGCCATCGGGTGGAAGGACAGCGATGTCCGTCTCGGCTTGACTGAGGACCAATCGCACATTGATCCGGTCTCCACTGCGGGCGCCGGTTGTGAAGCTGGTAAACGGTGCCGCCACCTCGAGGGTCCCATCACGGACCGCGACCGTATCAAGCTGAGTGATCCAAGGTGCGAACAGCCTCCAACCGCCTGCCCCATCTGCTGCGTACACTTTTCCAACGGGTTGACCATCCTCAAAGGTCACCTCAATCAACTGCTTCACACCAAAACCGAGCAGCGTTTTGCCCTGACCGTAACGCGAATACGCGTTGCTTGCCCTACTTTCCGGTGTGCTGAGGTAGAACCCAAGCACGGTACCATCGCGAAAGTCCTCCTGGGTATCGACCCGTAGGAACAAGTTCTCCTGGTCGAAGCCATAATAGAGCCCCGTCAAGTCGCTTTCTGTCAGTTCGTAATACCCCGCGTCGCTCCACTCTCCCTCGGAGGGGACACCATCGGCTCTCACTGTAAGAAGGTCTAGCGGTTCTTGATCGGGCATCTGTGACCGTTGAACGATGATCGGCACGTGTACGAAGTCCGGGACACCCTCCCCGATCAGCGTGTAGATTTGCTCCAGGTAGCTGCGGTACTGACGATCAAAACTCTCGTCCGAGCCCGAATTCTGGTCCGCGCCGTACCACCAGAACCAATCCGACCCCTCGGCGATGTACATCAAGAGCATCGCTTGCTCCAAGGTGTCCTCATCGAGCCCTGCAGCGGCATTACGCAAAGCTTCTCTGGTCTGGCCAAGGTACTCCCAAGCCTGGTTCTCCTCCTCTTCTCCGATCCATGTGCTGAAGGTGCCGTCGATCCACGAGCCGGCCCACAAGGTATCGATCTGGCGGAGATCCTCACCATGCACAACCAGGGCATCCAGATACTCCGATGGCGTGACGGTCACCAAATCCTCCGACTCGGAGAGTAAGCGATACATCTCATGCAGAAAGGCCTTGCCATCGTTGTCGTAATACTCCCAGGCGTTCTCCCCATCCAACAGCACGGTGACGAGGTGCGGACCTTCTGCGCCTTCCACATTCAGCCGCGCATGTATGTCCTCCAATCGTTCGATGAAGTCGGCGGCAGCCAGCTCCCCAGGCGTTCCAGAGTACTCAAAGCCCACCTTGTCTGAGATTAAGTGGTCGCGGAAGATCATGGCAATCGGATCACCGCGCGCCCCCTGAACGGCGTACGGTCGGTAGAGTTCGTCGGCTTGCTGGACCGTATCATCGCTATCGCGTGTGAAATCGGCGATTTCAGGCAAGCTCCTCGCCAAAACATCCTCGTCGGTGGCCATCCAGCGGATACCGGCGGTCGAAACCATGGCCAGGATCCGTTCCGAAACCGATCCCTCGGCGGGCCACATGCCACGCGGCGCCATCCCGAAATGATCCTGGTAAAGTTCTACACCCAGCTCCACTTGAGCCACAGCGTCTTGTCCATAAACGAAGCGCGTCGGCAGGTCAGCGTCCGGTAGCGCGATGCGCGCCAATTCACTGTCGACCAACAAGGGCAAGATCGGGTGCGCGTAGGGCGTCATCGTGACCTCGATCTGACCTACACGCTGCAGCTCAGCGTGGAATGGGATCACCTCCTGGACGAGGCGCAAGTGCTCCTCAAACACAATGACCTTGTCCTCTTCGGTGTACCCCTCGCCTTTGGCGACCAAGCTTGAGAGCGGCTCATTGAGGAGCCAATCGGGGTCGGTCCATGCCAAGTTAAACAATACCTGCAAATCGCGAAAATCCTGAGCCGTCCACTCAGTGATTGCCCCCTCGCCTCGTGCCTGGGAAAGCTCCTGATATCGAGGGAAGCGGTCGATGATCTTGGGATTGATGTCAAAGAAACGATCTAGGATGAATTGTTTCTGGTCATCGGAGAGTTCCTCGGCCGAGATTTCAGCGTGCACCCAGTAGAGATCCTTCGCCCCAGCGCTGATGTCATCAAGCTGGCGGATCAGACTGGGGGTGATGTTAAATGTGGCGTGGATTTGCGGATACCCCTGCAGGATGGCCGCCATGTCGAGGTAATCCTTGGCAGCATGGACACGCACCCAGGGCTTCTCGTAAACGCCGGTTTCGGGATCTTTGAAATAAACTGGTTGGTGTTGATGCCAGATGATGGCCACATACAGCTTTTCCTCATCGACCACCAATGGCCCGCGCTCTAAGGGTTCAACGATCTCTTCCGTTTCTGATGGAGCAAATGTGGGTTCCGCTTCGGTTGGTTGAGCTGGTTCTGCGGTTCGCTCAGGGGTCGCACAAGCGCCCATCAACATGATCACGAGGACGACCCAAAATACCCGCCTTTTCATCACTTCGCCTCCAATTTTTTGATCCTCTCAAATGTCGGTGCACCCCATAAAGCACGCATGGATCTTGTTTTCTCTGTTGAAGAAGCTTTTTCTCCTATCAACGAGATTCTTCGCGCCTGTCGGCGCTCAAAATGACTTACTTGGTAAGGAATGTCATCCTGAGCGGAGCGAAGGATCCCTATGATGAAACCCTTGAAGTCGTCGAATCACAGGGATTCTTCGCGCCTGCCGGCGCTCAGAATGACATTAATCCCTCATATACATATTGATTATGCACCACAAAACTGCACCTCACCCCACAGGCTCTTTCCTGGTCCATGGCTTGGCATTCGATCGTTCAGCGATCATCTCCTGATAGGTTGCTAACAGATCACGATCCTGCCGGTCATCCCACACCATGGCCATCCGACTAGCTTCCAATCCCGGCTCACTCGATGTACTGACCTTCTGGCTCATCCCGACCTCGGTGCCGTAGTAAATAATCGGGGCTCCAGGAAGCCGCATCTGGATCTCTGCCACTCGCCGCAGCATCTCTTTGTCTCCACCAGCCGCGAACAAGAAGCGGTCCATATCGTGATTATCGATGAAGGTCAGCATCAGGAAATCCTCATCGAAATAGGAGAGATGTCCTTGGAGGAACTGCTCGAACATCGCTTCGCTGGATTTTCCATGGGCGAAGGTTCGGCGCAGGGCATCGGCGAGGAGGAAATCGAGTGTCCCGTCCAGGCGTCCCACATACCGCCTGAGAACGTTGGCGGGTTCAACGATCTCGCCGAAGCAAAAACTGTCCGGCTTTTCCCTTTTACACGCAGCCCAAAAATCCGACCAAAAACTCGGTCCTGGCCCATTGGCATGGTCCAGCCGATAGCCATCGATGTCGAACTCCCGCAGCCAGAATCGGGCGCTATCAATCATCCAAGCTTTCGCATCCTCATGAGCTAAGTTGAGCTCGGGCATGGTGGCCACGCCAAAAAAGGTGCGGTATTCGACATCCGGATCATCAAAGAAGAACCAATCGCGGTACCGACTTCGCCGGTTCTTCTGGGCGTCGATGAAGATGGGGTGTTTATTGGATATGTGGTTGCAGACCAGGTCAAGGACGATCCGAATGCCGCGTTCATGTGCTGCGGCCACCAGCTCCTTCAATGCATCGCCGCCACCCATCCTTGGTTCAACATTACGGTAATCGGTCGCGTCATATCCATGTGTCGTCGGGCTGGGAAAGATAGGGCTGAGCCAGATACAGGTCGCGCCTAGATCTTCGATATAGTCGAGCTTCTCAGTGACGCCCCACAGGGTCCCACCGAAAAAATCCTTGAGGTCCTTGGTTTGGGACCAGTCCACCCCCCTCCCAGGGTAAAAGCGATCGACGAAGATCTGATAAAAGACCGCTTCGCGCGCCCACTGTGGTGGCACCAGACGGTCGACATGATAGGTGAAGGTGGTGCCCACCTGGGGGTTCCCAATCCACTCGGTTTTCAGCGGCTTCCCCCGAAAGAACGCCGCCGCCGTACGATCGGTTGTCGCTTTTACATCCGGCCAGTCCGCGAAGGTTTCGGCACCGTCTCCTTGCCACGCCCCGATGCGATAGCGCACGACCGTGTCCTCCGGCTGAGGCAGGAGGATCACTTGCCAGTGCGTGATGTATCCCCAGAAAAAGGTGTCCCATTGGATGTCAACTCGCTCACACGGAACTGCGAAACCGTTGCTCGCCTGTCCTCGTGAGCCAACCGGTTCGCTCCCATCGAGTGTGTAGTAGCAGACAACGTGATCCATGGGCAAATCAGGGGCGACCCGAACACTGATCGTCACCGGGTGACCGGGCTTTGGATCTTTCGGGGCGAGTTCGTGTGCGTGCTGAATACCGCCACGGGATGTGCGATGATGGGCAAGCTTGAGATCGTCGATCGCGATCGTGCCAAAGATAAATTCTTCCATGCCTCAACCTTGTTTCGGATAAAGAACTAACCCACCCCTCGGAAACGTTACAGAATCAATTGAGGTCCATTGGTTATGTAGGGGCGGGGTAACCCTGCCCTTACGACTCTTTAGAAGAAGACACCACGTGTTGATCGTTCACGCTTGGATGAGCGTAACTTTACCCTCTGACAGCAGCTACTGTCAAACCGCCCACGATCTGGTCTTGGAGCAAGACATAAATCAGAGCGATCGGGGCTGCAGCGATGATCGCACCAGCGGCAAACACGCCCCACGATTGGGCGAAGGTCTGGGTGATGAAAAGATACAGTCCCACCATCAAAGTCAAGGCTCCGTATCAAACATTTGCAAGGATGAATTCATCGCGGGCCCCAACGAACGCGAGAATCCCAACCACTGCAAGGATCGGATGTAAACACATCCAACATGACGAACCGCAAGTTTCGAGTAAAATGGGTGGATACGACGAAGCAATTTAGAGAAAGGGACCGCCCAATGAACATCAACTTTGCCATGTGGAGGACCGCCTTTTGGACCCTGGTCAAAATGGACACGGTAGAAGAGTGGGAGAAGTTGGATGTCGTCTCCAAGTGGCTGATCGCCACCCGCTCGGCCGTGACCGCGGTGACGATCTATTCGTGCATCATTGCCGGGTTGCTGGCGTGGCGCGATGGCCATTTCTCCTGGGTGCCATGGCTGATCGTCACACTCGGTCTGTTCATCGCCCACGGCACAAACAACCTGCTCAACGACTACACCGATTTCAACCGCGGTGTGGATAAAGACAACTATTTCCGCATCGAGTACGGTGTCCACCCCCTTGTGCAAGGTTTCTGGACCCATCGTCAACAGCTGCAGTGGTTTGCTGTCAGCGGTGTGCTGGCGGTCCTTTCGGGTATCTATGCGTTGATCTATACCGATTTTTCCCCCATTGTCATCGGTCTTTTCGCTCTCGGTGCGCTGGTGCTGCTGCTCTACACATGGCCGCTCAAATACCTGGCTCTGGGTGAATTATTCATCTTTTTAATTTGGGGTCCAATCATGATCACCGGGGTATACATTGTCCTCGCTCGCGGCTGGACCGAGAACGCGTGGCTGGTTGCCTTAGCGGGTGTTCCCTTTGGCCTGAGCGTGGCCAGCATCAATATCAGCAAGCACATCGACAAGATGGCCGACGACAAGAGTAGAGGGGTGGGCACCATGCCAGTGAGGCTCGGTGAAACAGCCGCCCGGTATATCAATATCGCAGCTCTGGTGCTCACATATGCTGTCATCCTTTACTTGATCTTCGTGCCGCACTACTTCACCCCCGTCATGCTCATCGTTTTCCTGGCCGGAAGACGTCTTCTCCTAGCCCTTAACATGCTCAGCAAGCCACTTCCGGACGGACCACCAGAAGGCTACGATGCCTGGCCAGTGTGGTTCTCAGGCTTCGCCTTCTTCCATAACCGAATGTTCGGCGGCTTGCTCATCTTAGGCTTGGTCATCGACACGCTCTTGCGTATCTTCGTGAGTGGTTTCTGGCCCATGAGGTAAAGATCACATCATATTGAGGAGGTGTCCAATGGATCCAGTCATCCTATCGCGATGGCAATTCGCTCTTACCACCATTTATCACTTCTTCTTCGTCCCATTGACACTCGGGTTGGGGTGGTTCATTGCCATCTGGGAGACGATTTACGTCCGCACCGGCAACGAAGCCTATAAACGCATGGCGAAATTTTGGGGGAAGCTGTTTCTGATCAACTTCGCCATGGGCGTGGTGACGGGGATCGTCCTGGAATTCCAATTTGGTATGAACTGGTCTGAGTTCGCCCGTTTCGTTGGCGACATCTTCGGCGCGCCGTTGGCCATCGAAGCGCTGTTGGCCTTCTTCCTTGAGTCGACCTTCCTGGGCATTTGGATCTTCGGCTGGGACCGGCTCTCCAAGGGTTTGCATGCGGCGACGATCTGGATGGTCGTCATCGGATCGAACTTGTCAGCCTTGTGGATCTTGCTGGCCAACGCCTGGATGCAAAGCCCGGTCGGTTACGTGATCAACGAGACCACAGGCCGAGCCGAGTTGGTGGATTTCTCTGCGCTGGTGTTCAACCCCCGCGCTTGGCTCTTCTTCTGGCACACCATCTCTGCTGGTTTTGTCACGGCGGCGTTCTTCGTGCTAGGCATCAGCGCCTATCATCTCGCTCGCAGGCAAAACGTGGACTTCTTTCGGCGCTCGTTCCGCCTCGCAGCCCTCATCGGTCTCACTGCTGCCGTAATGGTGGGGGTGGCAGGTCACGTGCAGGGCACCTATTTGCTTGAAGTCCAGCCGATGGCGGCCGCCGCCTCTGAAGCACTGTGGGACACAGCCGACCCGGCTCCGTTCACAGTGGTGGCGATCTTCGACTCGACCGGGAAACAGGAGATCTGGGGCCTGAAAATCCCGAAGGCACTCAGCCTCTTATATTACTTTAGGACGGAGGGCGAAGTCCCAGGGATCAATCAGATTCAGGCGGAATACGTCGCCAAGTACGGGCCAGGAGATTACATTCCATTGGTAGCGCTGACCTTCTGGACATTCCGTATCATGGTTGGGCTGGGATTGGTGTTGATCGCCCTGGGGGCGTTTGGGCTGTACATGACCGTGAGAAACTGGCCTGCAAAATGGGCTCGCTGGCTCAAGTGGATCGTTTGGGTGATCCCCCTTCCCTACCTCGCCAACACCGCCGGCTGGATCCTGACCGAAACCGGCCGCCAGCCGTGGATTGTGCATGAGCTGCTCAAGACCGAAAACGCCGTTTCCCCTAACCTGGGCGTAGGTACGGTGCTGATTAGCTTGATCGGCTTTGTGCTGATTTACGCTGCGTTGATGGCGGTCGATGTATATCTTCTGGTCAAGTATGCTAAAGCTGGCCCAGATATAGACACACAAGAAGCGGTTGATGTCGCTCCGTCTGTCGTCGGGGCTCAGGGCTAAACGGGAGGGATTGACATGTCGACTGAATTCCTACAAACCCTCTGGTTCATTCTGATCGCTGTCCTCTGGATCGGATTTTTCTTCCTCGAAGGTTTTGACTACGGGGTGGGAATCTTGCTGCCCTTCTTGGGCAGAGAAGATCAAGAGCGACGCAAGATCATTAACACCATCGGTCCTTTTTGGGACGGCAACGAGGTTTGGCTGATCACCGCCGGTGGCGCCATGTTCGCAGCCTTCCCTAATTGGTATGCCACATTTTTCAGCGGTTTCTATCTGGCGCTGGTGCTGATGCTCCTGGCCTTGATCGCACGCGGCGTGGCATTTGAATTCCGTAGTAAGGATCGACGTCCAGCTTGGCGAAAGACATGGGACTGGATGATCTTCATCGGCAGCTTGGTCCCCGCTGCCCTATGGGGAATCGCCATGGGCAACCTGATCCGCGGCGTTCCCATTGACGCGACCATGACCTACACAGGCAGTTTCTGGACCTTACTCAATCCTTTCGCACTGGTATGTGGTCTATCTTCGGTATTGATATTCGCCATGCACGGCGCCATCTTCCTCAGCCTCAAGACAGAAGATGACATCGAAACCCGCGCTACGGCTACGGCCAAGCGGCTCTGGCCATATGCCTTGGCAAGCTTCATCATCACCGTGGTTGTAGGTTTTCTCGGCACAAATATTTTCGATGAGATAACGATCGCCCACATTGTGCTTCTCTTGATCGTGGTAGCGGCGCTTGTAGCCTCAGGCTGGTTCATCTCTCAACATAGAAACAAATGGGCCTTTATCACCACCGGGATATTGATCGCCTCCTCGACGGTCACGCTTTTTGCGAAACTCTACCCTCGCGTGATGATTTCGAGCCTCAACCCAGATTGGAGCCTTACGATTTACAATGCCTCCTCCGGTCCCTATACGCTGAAGGTAATGAGTGTTGTCGCCCTGATCTTCGTGCCGATCGTGTTGCTCTACCAGGGTTGGTCGTATTACATATTCCGAGAGCGGATCGGTCGTGAATCGAAACTTGAATATTGATGAGTACACTGAAAAAAACTACCTGCGAGGAGAAGGGAGGGATATATGTGGGGGTGTGGGCTACGCCCACACCCCCACATATATCGGTTCCTCTCTCGCAGTTGACCATTTTTCAGTGGAAACACAATGTAAGGTGATAATTGACCAGGGCACCAAGGCACCCGGGCGATTGGGCGCTTTGGTGTCCTAGTTTCTAGATGCTAGCGTGCTCAAGTCACCTATATTCCCCACCTTCACCACCAGATCGCGGAATGCTCATTATGAAAGACAAGCAAGATGTGTCAAAAATAATCATCCAAATCGGGAAGGGGGAATGTACAGGGTGTGGAAATCCACTCACGCCCTACAGAATCCGTTCTACCTCTCGTGCGTAGGATTATTCAGTGCAATCAAAGATGAGATTGGATAAGCGGCTAATCCAGCAGGCTTGGTCGACGCGGGTTCACCTCGCGCTGACCATTGGGTTCGGAACTTTAGCTGGGCTCATCCTCGTAGGACAAGCGTTTCTCATTAGCCAAATTGTCGCTGGCGTTTTTTTGGCGGACAAAACATTAAACGAAGTACAGACTCAACTCCTCCTTCTTCTCGCCCTCAGCATAATGCGTGCTGGTCTTTCCTGGGGGAGCGAGGTGGCCGCGCAAAAGATCTCGGGGCAAGTGAAACATGCACTGCGTCAACGCTTGATGCGACACCTGTTCTCGCTCGGCCCTGCATACACAAGCGGTCAACGAAGTGGTGAATTGACCAACACGGTAGTCAAGGGCGTCGAAACGCTTGAGGCCTATTTTTCCCAATATCTCCCCCAATTGGCGATGGCGGCCTTGGTGCCGTTGACGATCCTCATTTTTGTCCTGCCCCTCGATCTGACCTCGGGCTTGGTCCTGCTCTTCACGGCCCCTCTGATCCCAGTCTTCATGATCCTTATCGGCGATGCTGCCGATCGTCTTACCCAACGTCAGTGGCAATCACTGAGCCGCATGAGCGCCCATTTCCTAGACACCCTCCAAGGACTGACCACGCTCAAGCTTCTAGGACGCAGCCGAGACCAGGCGCGGGCCATCGCTGCGATCAGCACACGATTCAGACAAACGACACTCAGCGTACTGCGGGTGGCATTTCTATCGGCACTGGTTTTGGAGATGGTCGCTACCCTCAGCACCGCTGTCGTAGCAGTGGAGATAGGCTTGCGCCTGCTTTACGGACGATTAGCTTTTGAGCAAGCTTTCTTCGTGCTGATCCTCGCGCCGGAGTTTTACCTCCCTTTACGAATGCTCGGAACGCGTTTCCACGCCGGCATGTCTGGCGTAGCTGCCGCTGAGCGGATCTTCGAAATTTTAGAGCTACCCTTACGTCCGGTGCCTTCTTCCCCGCATCAATGCGCGCCGTCACACACACATCGCTTCGACATCCACTTCCAGAATGTGCATTACACATACGAGGATGGTCGCCGCAGCGCGCTACATGGTCTCTCCCTGCGGATCCCCCCTGGGAATAAAGTAGCCATCGTTGGTCCTAGCGGGTCCGGGAAAAGCACCATCGCCCATCTCTTGTTACGTTTTATCGATCCTGATCGTGGTTCGATCGCCGTTGACGGCCAGCCCCTGGACTCTTTAGACATCACAGCCTGGCGCTCTCAAATCGCCTGGGTCCCCCAGAATCCCTATCTGTTCAACGCTTCTGTCGGGGAAAACATCCGTTTAGCCAATCCGAACGCCAGTCCTGAAGAAGTCATCCGCGCGGCTCGGCAGGCGTTTGCCCATGACTTCATCCAAGCCCTACCTCAGGCTTATGACACGCTTATCGGCGAGCGCGGTTCTCGGTTGAGCGGTGGCCAGGCCCAGCGCATCGCACTCGCACGTGCTTTCCTCAAGAAGGCACCATTCCTCATCCTCGACGAGGCCACGGCGAACCTTGACCCGGAAATCGAAGCGCAATTGCGAGAGGCGATGGACCATTTACTGCAGGACCGGACCGCCTTGATCATCGCTCATCGTCTGGGTGTCGTTCAGGATGTAGATAGAATCCTGGTGGTCGCGGGAGGGCGTGTCATCGAAGCTGGATCACACGCCACCTTGTTGGAAGACGGTGGATTTTATTCTCGACTATTCGCCGCTTACGGTGGTTTCGCGTGAAGAGCGCCTTCTTCCGCCTACTAAGACTGGCCAGTCCTTTATGGAAGCGAATGGGGTTGGCCATCCTTCTTGGGTTCGGAACCATTGCTAGCAGCATTGGGCTCCTTGCGACTTCAGCCTACATCATCGCTTTCGCCGCATTACAGCCGTCCATTGCGGAATTGCAGATCGCCATCGTCGGTGTGCGTTTTTTCGGCATCTCGCGCGGCATCCTGCGCTACCTCGAGCGATTGGTCTCACATCATGCAGCTTTTCGCCTACTTGCAAGCCTGCGCTTATGGTTTTACCAGAAGCTTGAACCTCTGGCACCGGCACGTTTGATCCACTATCAGAGCGGCGACTTACTCAGCCGCATCGTGGCCGACATTGAGACACTGGAACAATTCTTCGTTCGCGTCCTCGCTCCGCCCATGGTGGCAATCTGTATTGCAGTTTTCATATGGTTCCTAATGGGGACCTTCGACCCTCGGTTAGCCGTAGTCATCATCGTCTTCCTCGCCCTCGCAGGTGTCGTCACCCCAGCCTTGGTGAAGCGCTTGGGCCGTGGCACAGGACGTCAGATGGTGGAACTACGCGCGGCTTTGAATACGGCCCTGGTGGACGGTGTGCAAGGCTGCGCCGACCTGCTAGCTTTCACTCGCGCAGGTCGCCACCAGACACATATCAGTTCCCTAAGTAACCAATATATCCAACTACAAGAGCGCATGAGTCAGGTGGGTGGGTTATCCAACGCGCTCACCGGGCTCCTGATGAACTTGTCTACCATCACGCTTCTCCTAGTCGCCATCCCGCTTATAAACGCACAACGGATCGATGGGGTCTACCTCGCCCTTCTGGTCCTGGCCGCCATCGCCAGCTTTGAAGCCGTCATCCCCTTGCCCTCGACCTTTCAACACCTGGAAAGCCAACTTGCCGCAGCAGAGCGATTGTATGAAATCGTCGATGCCCAGCCATCCGTCATGGATCCAGACGAGATATCACCCGAACCTATCGATTTCTCCCTCACCGTCCGCGATCTCCGATTTCGCTATGAAATGGATGAAGGGCCGGCATTGGATGGGATACATTTCCAGTTGGATCAGGGCTCACAATTGGCCGTGGTCGGACCCAGTGGCGCGGGTAAATCCACCTTAGTCAATCTGCTGCTCAGGTTCTGGGATTACGACAATGGTCACATCAGCCTAGGGGGGCACGAGCTCAGGGCCTACCGTGGTGAAGATCTACGAAGGATGATCGCTGTCGTCTCCCAAGATACCCATTTGTTCAACGACACGATCAGGGGAAACCTGCTGTTAGCCAATCCTGGCGCCAACGAGAGCGACCTGGTTCAAGCGGCAATCCAAGCACAAATCCACGAATTCATCCAAAGTTTGCCTCATGGCTACGACACATGGATCGGAGAGGCTGGCGCCCGCCTGAGCGGTGGTGAACGTCAACGTATCGCCATCGCACGTGCGCTGCTGAAAAACACACCGATCCTGATCTTGGACGAGCCCACTGCCAATCTCGATGCCTTGACAGAGCGCGAGGTCGTAAAGACACTCTACGGTCTGATGGAAGGACGGACCACATTGATCATTACACATCGACTGGTGGGGCTTGAAAAGGTGAACCAGATCCTCGTCATGCGAGAGGGACGCATCATCGAGCGCGGTCGTCACGATGATTTAATCCAGGCCGGGGGTTTTTACCATCGGATGTGGAGACTTCAAACACAATCCGACGCGTTGGATATTCTTCTTGAGGGGAACGCATCTGGTTCGGGCTTGGGGCCCGAAGCGAAGGTTTAGCTCTTCTTCTGTAACTTAAATTTACTCTCATGTCATTCCGAGGAACGAAGTTACGAGGAATCCCTATGATGAAATGTTTGGTATTACTGAATCATAGGGATTCCTCGCTACGCTCGGAATGACATGGGAGAAGGTGTCATTCTGAACTCCGTTAGACGTTTGGATAAAATCCTTCCTGTCAAAAATCCTCCCCCAACACATCCCCTCCAGCATAGCGGATATGGGAGGTATCGTTGAGGTACTCGATCAGGTAGCCCTCTTCTACTCTCATGAATTTGTTGATACAGCAGTTCCCCTGAAGGATGAAAGGGAAGCGGTCGGTGGTGAGACCGAGCGCGCCCAAGACCAGAAGCTTGTTGACCACCCGGTGGGCGAACAGCGCCACCGTCTGGCCGTCATGGCTCTGGGCAATCTCCTCCATGGTAGCAAAGGCACGATCAAAAACCTCCTTAAGCGTATCACCACCGGGAATACGCGCCTCGTGCGGATGAGCGTTCCATGCGGCATGCTCGTCCGGCCAGTATCTCGCGACCTCAGCCTCCGCCTTCCCGGTCCAGTCACCGTAGTTGAAGTCAAGCAGGCCGTCATGAGGCCTGGCATGGATGTTGTGAGGGGCAAGGATAATGCTGGCGGTTTCCGCCGCGCGGGATAGAGGGCTGGTATACCCGGCATTGATCTTATGTGAACCTAACGCCTCAGCCGCTAGCCCTGCCTGGCGGCGACCGTTGTCGTTCAGTGGAATGTCATAGACTCCCCGGAAGATCTTCTCGCGATTCCAGTCCGTTTCACCGTGGCGGACGAGTAGGATGGTGGTCCCCATAGGTTTATCTCCCTAGTTTAGAGAAAATAATGTGTGTTTTTAATGACTCTTGCATTCTGTCAACCCGGATTTAATACTCACCAGCATTTAAAGTGCCCTGAGCCTGCTGAGGGGAACTTGCCGAAAGATCGAAGGGTGCGCTGATAAAAGCCAATCATCCTTCGACGGGCTCAGGATGATTGGCTAATCTTGGCAAGAATCCATCATCCATAGAAGAGGACCTTGTCTTAGAGAATCCAACGGGTGCGTCGAAATCGTTGCGGATCAAGGCCTCTTTCTTCCTTCTCGACCAGCCCTTGATCTGGCGTTCACGCAAGAAAGCGTCATGCTCAGTGGCAAACTCACACAAATAGACCAATGTAACTGGCAACCTGCCGGATGTATATCTCCCTCCCTCACCAGCTTCATGTTCAGCCAAGCGGAGTATGAGATTATTCGTTGACCCTGTGTAGTAGGTGTCATCAGCACACTCAAGAATGTAAACCCACGCTCTCCCCATAGCTCCCTCAAAGTGAAACCGCACTAACACCCTGAGACTGCATTTTCCTACGTGTCATGAACTTATCGAAGGTCTCAGGAGACATCCCTACGCATAGAGTTGAAAGCATCCTGAGCCTGTCGAAGGGTGCTTTCAACATACAGCCGTCATCCTTCAACAGGCCACGTCCTGAGCATACCAAATGGAGCATGCTGAAGGAGTAACGGGTGCGTTGATGAAAGACAATCATCCTTCGACAGGCTCAGGATGATTGTCTCGTTCCGACAGGAAATCTTTATCATGTACACGCTATCCCTAACTTCAGCAAAGGGAGTTGATCCTCGCGTGGGTCTACACGCGAGACCCTCTTCCCATTTTCAGCCTGTGGAACGTGAACACGCCCGCGGCGAAGGTCAGGCTCGAGAGAAGGACAATCGCCGCGAGGCGAAATCCGATCCCCTCCAGACCGGCGCCGTCGTTGAGGACCTGTTGGAGAGCGAGCATCCCGTGTGTCGCAGGGAAGATGTCGAAAAGCCCGATCGGGTGTCCGAGCAAGGTGAAGACGGTCAAGGGCGGTAAGGGGAAAAAAGCGCCCGAGACGAACACCTGAACCATGGTCACCGTGCTGCCGAGGTTGACCGCCTGACTATCGTTCTCGATGAAGCAGGTTACGATCAATCCCATCCCGACAGCTGAGAGACTGATGGCCAGGCCAACGAATACGGCCAGTATCAGTGAGCCGTGATTGTTGTAACCCAACGCCAGCGCGGAGATAAAAACGACGAGAACCTGGATGACGGCAACGGCCATCTGGGCCAGACTGATCCCCATCAGCAGCTCCCAAGCTCGTACCCCGCTGAGGCGTAACCGGCGCAAGGTTCCCCAACGTAACTCGCGCCCCACCAACATCGCGGTCTGCGGGATGATCATCAGCAGAGCGAAGACCATCATCCCCGGTGCATAGTAGTCGAACTCATTCTCCGGGCCAGCGGGTGCATAACGATTCTCGTGGATCTGTACCAGGATCCCACGACCCGCGAGCCGGTCCGCGTAGCGCTGCACGACCTGATCCAGGACCACGCTCGCCCGGTAGAAACGCCCATAGAGCGCATCTCCATGAACCATCACCGAGGGACGCCCATCCGCTCCTACGCCCACCTCAACCAGCGCCGTGATCTCCCGCTCCTCCAGCGCGATGTGGGCTGCATCCAGGTCCGTCACGACGGTGACATCGAAGACGGGTCGACCATCGGGATACCGTTCGGCTCGCAGCGCTTCGATCAAAACCAAATCACCCTCGGCTTGAACAAACACCCACAAAGGATGGGTCACCAGAAAAGGGGCGCTGTAGCCGAAGGCCGCGATACCCACAAACACCAGTGGCATCAATAGCACCAGCCCCAAGAGAGCCGGTTCACGAAGGATCTCGAGAAGAGACTTGCGCGCCACCAACAGCGATTTCACTGCCGCAACCTCCGCCCGGTCAGCTGGATGAAGACGTCCTCCAGCGTGTTCTCGCGCACACGCACCTCGCCGGCTTGGACCCCGCTCTTTTCGAGCGCGTCTAGGATGGACGCCAACGCACCCACCGCGTTGAGCGCCCGGACAGTCAGGGTGCTCGTCTCATGGTCCATATGCACTTGATCAACCATGTGTGCAACCGCAGCTTCGACTTGCCCTGCTATCGCCGGATCGACTGTGGTTTCGAGCTCAATCTCGACCACGTCCCCCTCCCCCACACGTTTCTTCAGCACCGTTGGGGTGTCAAGCTCTAAAAGCTTGCCGTGATCGATGATCGCCACACGATCGGCGAGGCGGTCGGCTTCGTCCATGTTGTGGGTGGTGAGGATGACCGTCTTTACCCTCGCCAGCGATTGGATGTACTCGCGGACCTTGACCCGGCTCTGCGGATCCAGTCCCACCTCCGGTTCGTCCAGGATCACGATCTCTGGATCATGCACCAGCGCCATGGCCACGTTAAGGCGCCGCTGCAAGCCGCCGGATAATTTTCGCGCCTGTGTGTCACGCTTTTCGACCAGGTCCAGCTCTTCGAGAAGCATCTCGGCTCGCTGGTGAGCTTCTTTCGCCGAAAGGCTGTACATCTCCCCCATGAACTGCAGTTGTTCGAGGCAGGTCAGCCGTTCCCATAACACGATCTCTTGCGGACACACGCCCACTCGAGCGCGCAACACGTCGTCTGCAGCGTGGATGGGCACACCATCGATGGTAACGGTCCCCGTGTCTGGTACGAGCAGACCGCACATCATGTTAATCGACGTGGTCTTCCCGGCGCCGTTGGGCCCTAGAAAGCCAAAGACCTCCCCCCTGTAGATCTCCAAGGTGAGATCGGCCACGGCCACCAGATCACCGTAGCGTTTGGTCAGACCTTCGGTTTTTAGGACAACGTTCGACATGTTCATCAACCCCATGATATTGGAAGTTCATGCTTCCGAAATTTCGATCTATGTATCACTCGCCTAAAAGAGATCGTTTGATCCACCCTCTTAACCTTGAGCTCTACATTCTCACCCTACTCGCAACCGACGGCGCTGATACAGTGCCACACCCACTGCAAGGAAAACCGCGGACATCAGACTCAACGCCACCAGTTCAAATGCGATGTCCGTTAATCCCTCACCGAAGATCGTCACCCGTCTTATCGCCTCCGCAGCGTGAGTCGTCGGGAGGAGATCATAAATCTGGATCGTACGGTTACCGATAGTCGCAATGGGGAGATCCGGCATCGGATACATCGCTTCGGACAAGAACACCAGGGGGACCAATGCGACCGATGCCAGGTTGGTCGCGTCGCCCGGCGTGCGCGAGTAACAGGCGACAATGAGTCCCACCCCGATGGACGCGAGGCTCATCAGGAGCCCAATACCGAGAACTAAAAGTAGCGAACCGTTGTTGTGAAAACCCATGGCAAGGGCGCTGCCGAGGGTGATCGGTACTTGAATTACGGCGATGAGCATCATCGCCAACGAGACGCCAAGCAACAAGTCGAAGGCGCTGGCGCGACTCAGACGTACGCGCTGCAGGGTACCGCTCAAATCCTCGCGGACCATGACCTCAGCCGTAACGAGCACCCCGAAGGTGATCCCAAAGATGATAATTCCGCCGACGCCAAAATCGAAGTCGGACATCGTGCCCGTCCCGGGCACAAAGCGGTATCGGAGATCTACGCTTTCGTCCCAACCAGCCGCACCGAACGTAAATTGGCGTAGCAAGCCACTTAGCATGCTGCGCGCGAAGGTGTAGTCTCCAGACTCTGGTGCGCCGTTCAGGATGAGCTCCGCTGATGAGGCTATCCCTTCGCTCTGCAATGCCTCGACAAAGTTGTCACTGAAATCAGACGGGATTTCCATGAGCAGCGAGGCCTTGTGCTCCCGGAGCGTGATCTCGGCCCCCTGACGGTCCTCAACCTCCGTTACGTTGAAGATCGGATCCCCTTCAAATTCGGCCTCTCGCATCAGGTTGACGAGTTCCTGCCCGATATTCCACCTTTCGCCATCCGAGGTTACGATTCCTGAATCCCGGTTGAGAACCAGGATAGAGAGGTACTTCGCCAACCCCTGCTCGGTTTGCCCGAACGCGACATAGTAGAAACCAACCAGCAGCACCGGGAAGATCAACATCAACCCCGCGGTCATACGTTCCCGCAGCAACTCACGTAGGGTCTTGCGCGCGATCACGAGCGCTTTCATGGCATTCCCTCGCATGAGTCACGCGCGTTTCTTTCATACCGATCGTGGTCATGTTGTGATCGAGTAATGATCATGATGGATAAGTCTGTTGGAATGACAAGGATCCGCCTTTTGAGCTTCATCCAAAACCACCTGTGTTCTTACCGAGAGAACGAAATGGAATATTTCACCAATCAGCGGTTGCCTGTTCGCATCCGCTTGACTTTGAAGACACTTTTTTACATCTTACAATGGTTTTAGACCCCGGACCAAAATTCCACCCGTGAATGTGCAATAGGAGCCTACGAAAAGATCTTGGAGATGATGTGGGCCAATAGAGGGTAACTGAAAATGCCCCACACATGTTAGGGAGCGGTATACTAACATGAACGTCAACCTAAGTGTGGGGCATTTTTTTTCGTTATTTTTGATTAGGTCGGCTTATGGGCTGTGATCCTCGCACTAAAGGGTGGGTTGGCGTCACCGAGATCGAGCGGCTTGAGCTCTCCATCCACGAGAGCATAGGCCGCTCTGCCCTTCGCATCGGGTTGGGGCGCGCCATCCGATGCCAACTCCTTGACCATCTCCTCGGCGAACACAGGATCGATCTTCACCGGCTCGAGCTTCACATCGATGAAGCCGATTTCCTCAAGGATCGAGACGTACTCCTTTCGATCCAACGCGCCCGCGACGCAACCATACCAGGCACTCATACTACGCCGAATCGACTCCGGAAGCGGTCCGTCGGTTACGATATCGGTGACCGCAAACCGACCGCCCGGTTTGAGGGCGCGGAACGCCTCACAGAAGACCTGCGGTTTGTCTGGGCTGAGGTTGATCACGCAGTTGGAGATCAGCACATCGACCTCCCCGTCTGCGACAGGCAGGTGTTCGATCTCCCCCAGTCTGAATTCGACGTTATTCGCGTCCGAGCCGATCTTCGCCTTATTGCGCCGAGCTTTGTCGATCATCTCTGCCGTCATGTCCACACCGATCACACGCCCAGTTTCCCCTACCCGTTTTCCGGCCAGGAAGCAATCGATCCCCCCGCCTGAGCCCAAGTCGAGCACCACTTCCCCGGGCTGAAGCGATGCCAGCGTGACCGGGTCACCGCATCCAGCGGAGAGGCTCGTGACCTCCGTGGGCAGATCGGTCGCCTCTGGCGTGTTATAGATCATCTTTACGGCATCGGTGTCTGAGCAATCATCTGACGAGCAGCAGCTTGATCGTGTTCTTTCGGCGAATTCTCCATAGTGAGAACGCACTCCGGCTCGGATCTCGTCGTCTTTCTCCATTTGGTTTGTCATGCTTTACCTCCTCGATATATTGATTATTGTCGATATGTTCGGTCAAAAAAAGAGAGTACTATTCCCCAGCCTAATCTTCTTCCTCGTGGATAAAGTTCGGAGCGAAGAGGACGACGATCCGATCGCAGCACGCGTTCACCCGTCCTTGATTGAGCGTGTAGAAGCGTTGGCGGCCCTCCTGACGCACCCTCACCAAACCCGAATCCTCGAGCTTCTTCAAGTGATGACTAACGGTCGGCTGGTTGACGCGACCTTCAAGCAGCTCCACGAGCTCGTTAACGCTCAGCCACACGCAGCATAAATGCTGCATGATCTCCTGGCGGGTCTCATCCGCCAGCGCTTTGGCAAAACCGATCGGATCCACGCTCACGCCCATATTATATCGATGATTATCGATATGTCAAGGGGTGGACTCTTTACCCGAAGGCGGTTATTTTAGGTTGATTTAAAAGCCGGAGAGAATTGGTGGGCGGGGACCTTTGCCCATGAAAATCGAAATGACTACTCGCCTTTATACCTGCGTCTCAATTCGACGTCGTACTTGCTGAGAAGATCGTCCAGCGCCTCCCTGAGAAGCTCCGCCTCGCCTACATCGATATCTTCTGACAGCTTCGCGAGGCGTTCAAGCTGGGTCGGTGTGTAGTGCGTCGTTTTGGTAGCCTTGCGCTCATCCCGCGCTAAGCAGATCCTATTTCTCCCAGTTTTTGATGATGTGTAGAGAGCTTGATAAGCTTTCCTCATGATTTCTCTTTCGCTTCGACCGTCGACAGGGTAGGTGGCTAATCCCCCCCTCACTGTAACCCTCACCTCAAGCTCTTGATTCTTTTCGATTTCGGCGCGGACACGTTCGAGCGTGAGGAATGCTTGTTCCCTCTCAGTATCGGGGAAGAGTATGGCGAATTCATCGCCCCCGATCCTGCCGACGAAAACGCCCTCCCCCGCATGTTCCATGATCTTATCCGCAACCATCTTGATCGCGACATCCCCTGCGCCATGTCCATACTTGTCATTAATGCCCATCAATTCATCAATATCAAAAATCGCAAGGGAGAGGGGCTCCCCTTCAGCCCGCGCCTTTTCGAATAGTTTTACATACCGTTCATCAAAAGCTCTGCCCGTTAAAAGCCCGGTCATTGCGTCGGTTTCGGGGTATTGTTGAGCCATATCTCTGCGCCTCAATGCAGCTATCTATTCCGGGATGATGTTTTCTTCCTAGACGTCTTTACTGAAAGGTTCTCCATAACCTTGAGAATCGATTGCCTGCCCACATCCCATTCCCCGATTTCATAAGTGAAAGTGAGTCTATGTCTGCGTGCCGATTCGTGAAGCTGGGCGATCTTCAACTCCGCTCCCTCTCGGTCGCAATCGAGGAGGATGACGATCTCATCCCCAGAGAACCACCTGGCGATCAGATCGCTACGACGAAAAGGAATGGAGAAGGTCGATCTCACCCTTCGGTTAACCTCTGAATAACCATAACGCTCGTTGAGCGAGTGAATGTCATCAAAATCAATAAATGCAACCGTCTTGATCCCCCTGGGCATGACCCTGCAGAATTGTAAGAACGCCCCTCGTGTCCACATCCCGAAGGGCTCGTCCCAGCTCAATTCCTCGACCTTGGTGCGCAGATCTTTGATCTCCCTTTGCAGCCCAAAGATCTTACTCACAGTTTCTCTCAACATCTTATTTCATTGTCTTATTCTAAGATAATATATCTTAATAATATATTGATATAGGACATTTGTCATACTATGTGATCGCGGCGCGCCTCCCGCATAAGTATTTCAGTGAGATCACACCTGAGCGCCTCAACCAGATATCTTAGGGAGAAACGGCTGGCGACGATAAGCTACCGGGTCACTTCAAGGAGGCGCAGATTGATTTCCGATTGGAGACCGTCGTTTTGAAGCTTATCTGTGATTGCCTTGCCCCCGATTAAACCTGCGAACAGCAAGGCCGTGGATGCTAATAATACAAGCGGAGCGCCTTTCAACAACTCTGGTTTCCACATACCTGCAGTCCGGATGGTTCGTCTGAATGGGGGGTGTCCTGCGATTGGTATTGTGGAACAGACCGCGCTATCTCGTCCATCCAAAACTTGCGTTGTGTCCCACCCTAGCTCCACCATTTTTTCCTCCCTCCTTTCTCATGGCCATCACGAGAATAAAATGATCTTGAACGCAACATAGCAGATACCTATCTCCCCAGCGTATTTCGTGCGTTAAAACACAGTCCGAGGGTCGAGCGCAGCAGAGAATTTTTGGTGCCTGAATTGTGATTAGGTTTCTGGTAAGTGGGGAAGCTTTGCACAAAGGAGGATAGGTCAGTTTGATAAATAAGTAGCCCTCTCTTTCTCCTGCCTGTTCGAAATAACTTATGTCCGGAAATACCCATCACCTGCCTCTAAGTTACTCAACCAAGTTCATTCCCAATATTCCACCATCTTCAGATCAGCATCGTTTTAATTGTTGAAGTAACTCATCCACACCTCGATCAATATGTGGCGGTAAGCCGAGAGCCCTAGCTCCTTCGAGATCAGAGATGGCTTTTTCTGCCTCTCCCAGCTCGTGATACACCTCGCCGCGCTTGAGACGCACCGCAGCATCGTTAGGATTAATGTGAAGGGCCAGGTTCAAATCTTCCAAAGCCCGATCGAGGTCTTTCCTACCAAAATACGCAATGGCTCGGTTGTAATAACCATCCACGTTCTCCGGCACGAAAGAGATATAAATATCAAGATCGACAAGAGCTCGTTTGAAATCCCCCTTCATCAGGTGGGCAAGCCCGCGATTGTAGTGGGCTTCAGGATCTTTTGTGCCATAAGCTATGGCTTGGCTGAAGTCTTGAATCGCTTTATCTGGCTCGCGCCTCATGAGATAGGAAAGCCCTCGATTAAAAAAGGGCGGATGATTCTGAGGATCCAACGCAATGCACTGTTCAAAATCAACGATTGCACGATCGAGATTCCTGCTGCGCATATGAGATAGGCCGCGATAGAAGTAGCCATCAGGTCTTGTTGGATCAAGGGACACTGCTTGGCTGAAATCCGCAAAAGCCTTTTCCAAACGACCCAGGTCGAAGTATGCCCTTCCCCGACTGATAAAGATCTCAGGCTTTTCGAGACCAAGAGAAATCGCTAGGCTGAAATCCTTGATCGCGAGGATTAACTCTCCTTCCTTCGCATGGATGTTGCCTCGATTGGCATAAGCAGGAGCGTCGTGAGGAGCAAGATCAATAGCCTCATTCAGATCGGCGAGCGCAGGCGCGATTTCACCTTTCTCCGCATACGCGCAACCACGATTCCTGTAGGCTATTGCGTATTTCGGATTCAGAGCGATAACTTGGTCAAAGTCATCAATCGCTCGACCGAAGTCACCTTTCTCAATAAACACATTCCCACGGTTGTTGTAAGCCAATTGAACCCCTGGGTTGAGGACGAGCGCTTGGTCGAAATCAGCTATAGCGTTTTCGAGATCTCCTTTCGTAGCAAAGACACTCCCTCGCATACAAAAAGCCATGGTTGAGTCGGGCGCAATGCAAATGGCTTGTGTAAAGTCGGCGAGCGCTCGGGTAATATCGCCTCGATTGGCATAGATAAACCCCCGGTTGATATGCGCTTCAAGATGCTTGGGATCAAGCTCGATAGCCCGGTCGTAATCCGAGATGGCCCGATCGATATCTCCCTTCTGCGCTAGGATGAATCCTCGATGGTAATACGCATTCGCGTTTTCCGGGTCTGAGGTTATGGCAAGAGTGTAAATATCAGGAGCTTCACCCGACTTATCCCGTTGGCGATTATCCCTACTTCGGAACAGCCATGTCATTGCTCGTGCAGTATTAGGGAGAAATAAAAACAATAGCAAGCAGATCAGTGAAACCCACAGCCACGCAACAACACCCGAGACGACGACAAGGATTGCGGCTATAAAAGAAACGATGATCACCAGATAAGAAATATTGAGCCAAGAAAATCTGAATAGGTGACGAAACCTTCTCCGACCATACCACCAACGCTCAATGCGGTAGACAAGAAAAGCAAAGCCAGAGAGGACCACAAAGATCGAAAAGAAAAAGCTCAACTCGTTCATCTTATTAAAGGCTCCATAACGGGTTCGTGTGTATTGATAGTTGCTGTAGGTTGAAATTGTGTAGCCGCAGTGGCCATTGGTTGGCGTACTTCAAAGTTGTCGAATTCGAAGGTAGCGTGATCTTCCGCATGGAACAAGCTAATTGTTATACCCACAGCTCCTTGGGTAAGCTGCTGATCCTCCAATTCGCCAACGTATTGGTTGTTGATAAAGAACAGGTAGTGTGAACCTTCTCCGATAACAGTTAAGCGATTCGCTTCGTCCTGTTTTATCGCATCGCTGCGCGTCCAAGGTATCAAAGTGGTCCAATTATCACTTCTCAATAAGGAAACATTGAAACGCTGATCTTTTCCAACCCTAAAGATGTAAAGATTTTCCCCAAAGCTCCGAAACACCAAACCCATCGCGGAATCCTTTGAACCACTGACTCGTCGACAATCAACGTATACGTAGAAGTCCTCCTTGCTCCAATGGTTATCGTATTGGGCGTGGGACCACGCGGTAACGCCCTGATGAGATTCTGCTTCCCAGAGATATGCCCCATCAATCTCTTTCCTGATCGTCACTCGATCGGAAGAGTATTTCCGAGTGCTCCACTGATTTGGATTAGAGGGGCTGAAGTCTTCTTGCACAACGAGAGGCCATTGTGAGGCCGCAACCGCTGTAGCCTGGGCTCTAGCATAGTTCAACCCCGCTGGTTGTAATTTGATATCGTTCCTGTTGTTGAACATTGAGGAAGAGAAAGCGTTGATCAATGCCGGAATAAGCAACCACAGCCACCAATTCGGAGAACCCGTCCGAGATCTCCTCCGTTGTCTAAATGTGGTCCTATACTGAGCGCTCTGTGGGCCAGGTGAACATTGTCCCCACGCATCGCAACGCGGGGGCGGATGCGGATACCCTTCTTGACTCGGCGGTCGCTGATGTCGAGCAGTGCGTGGAGATCGTGGGGATGTGTAGGTGGTCCAAGATCCCTGTATCAGCACTCGCCATCGGTCATATCGGGTACGTTTAACCGGGTCTCCAAGCACCTCATAAGCCTGATTGATTTCTTGCATTCGGCCTTTAGCATCTGGGTTTGGATTGAGGTCTGGATGATATCGTCTCGCCAATCTTCGATAGGCAAGTTTGATCTGATTGATCCCCGCGCAGGGATCGACTTCAAGGATCTGATACAGGTCACGACGTACATTTCTCATGCTTCTACGCTGCCAAAGGAATAGGTACGTATTCTTGATACGAATTTATCTTGGGTACGTCTCTTTAGAGTATTTTCAGCATCTATCTGACACCCAGAGGGAGATAAAAGAACCAGCGTGGTGATCTGGATCGGATGTATCGTTGTAAATAAAATGAAATCCATGTGGGCAATTTGCGGAATACATAAAATATGGGCTTGATTAGGTATAGGATCTAAGGGCCGAACTTGGCGCCGATGCAGAAGCCTTTTCGCAATGCTATACTCTAAAAGCCCTACTTGTTAGCCACTTTATAATGAACACCTTCTTTGACCCCCTATCATGCCCAAGCAGTAATATCCATGCTTGAAATCCGCCTGCTCGGAAGCTTTGAAGTACGACGCGATGGAGAGACCGTCGAGATCCCCTCTCGTCCTTCGCAATCTCTCTTGGCGCATTTAGCTCTAAATACAGGAGTTCGTCTGAGACGTGAGAAGCTTGCGGGTCTCCTATGGCCAGACTCCGATGAGACAAAAGCCCGCCGACAATTGCGCCAGGCGCTTTGGCGCCTACGGAAATCGATCGGTGACGAGTACATCCTCGCGGACAAGATCACCATCGGATTTAACCCCGATACGAATTACATACTCGATGTTGATGTCATCAAAGACGATGCTGCATGGTCGCGAGCAAAAGATGAAGTAATCATGAATATCGCGGACTATGCCGGTGAGTTATTGCCCGGTTTTTATGACGATTGGGTGATCTTCGAGAGGGAGCGACTTAGAGCTGTCTTTGAATTGCAGATGCAGCTCTTATTAAACCGCCTCCTGGAAGATCAACGTTGGGCAGACGCCCTACGATGTGGCGAATGCTGGATCGCAAGAGGCGAAGTCCCCGAACCCGCTTATCGAGCCGTGATGATTGCCCACCACGGTCTTAAAGACGCCTCTCGGGTTTCCGAGGTCTATCAAAGGTGCACGGATGCCCTTCGCGACGAACTTGGTGTCGATCCTTCTGCGGAAACCCGGTTGTTATTCGAGCGCCTATTAAAAGAAGACAAGGCGCTCGAGACGCCTCCTTCAACGCCCCGACACAATCTAAGGCATCCATTGACATCCTTCATCGGAAGAGAAGACGAGCTTAACCAAATTCGTGAGCGGTTGGGGGATCCCTCCTGTCATCTGCTGTCGCTGAACGGCCCCGGTGGCATCGGAAAAACGCGTTTAGCCCTCCAAGTTGCGCATGAATTGCTCCACGATTTCACTCATGGCGTCTTTTTCGTGCCCCTTGCGCATCTAAGCTCGGGCGAACTGCTCCCGTCCACAATCGCAGATGAAATTGGGTTTTCCTTCTACGATGGGGAAGAGCTAAGGACCCAATTGTTGAATTCCCTTCAAGAGAAGGAAATGTTGTTGGTTATGGACAACCTGGAGCACTTGCTTGAAGAGGTAATTTTCCTATCAGAGATATTAGATGCTTCGCCCGGGATCAAAATTCTCGCCACCTCCCGTGAACGCCTGAATCTCTCTGGAGAATGGAATATTGAAATCTCTGGGCTTCCTTATCCCAAACGAGCCAAGATCGAGAAATTCGAAGAGTACGACGCTGTCCAACTGTTCTTGAATCGTGCCAGAATGATCTCCCCGAGTTATGTTCCGTCAGAAGAGGAGCGTCGTTCCATCGCTCGGATCTGTCAGCTTGTGGAGGGGACCCCGCTTGCTATTGAATTATCATCCGCCTGGATCCAATCTCTCACCTGTGAAGAAATCGCTGAAGCAATTAAAGAGAACCTAGATTTCCTGACCTCATCGCTGCGGGATGTACCAGAGAGGCAAAGGAGCTTGAGAGCCTCATTTAACCACTCCTGGGATCTGCTCTCAGATGAAGAAAGGGAAATCTTACAAAAGTTGGTTGTCTTTCGCGGAGGTTTTTCGAGGGAAGCAGCGAAAACCATTGCCGGCGCCTCCTTGTCCACCCTATCTAGTCTTTTGGACAAATCACTCTTGCGAATGGCCGACAGAGACCGCTACGAAATCCATCCGCTCCTATTGCAGTTCATCGATGAGGAATTCAGAAAATCTCCTGAAGAAAGGCAGTTGATCCAAGGACTTCATTCCAGATACTTCTCCGAGTTTCTACATGAACGAACAGGACGTATGAGGGGCGCGAGGCAGGATGATGCCTTGATCCAAGTTGGCACTGAGATCGAGAACATCCGCCCGGCTTTGCAATGGTTGGTGAGACAAGAAGCCGTAGAGGAACTAGGAAAAGCATTAGATGTACTGCGGGTGCTCTACGACGTCCGAGGGTGGTACCAGGAGGGAGAACAAACGTTTAGTAAAGTGATTGAATGTTTTGAAGGCACCCTTCCACCATTGGATAATTGTGATGCGGATGATGTAAAGTTTTTAGGGAGAGCCTTCGCTAGCCATGCCTGGTTCTGTCACCGTCTTGGTCATCGTGAGATGGCAACAGCTTCACTTCAAAGAAGCCTTCAAATCGCCCATAAATTCAGGCTGAAGGATATTGAGGCGGACTCGGTAGATACACAAGCCATCATTGCCCTTCGACAAGGCGAATATCAACGGGCAGAGAGGTTATTCCAAGAGAGCCTTGCCATCTGGAGAGACCTTGGGAACATCTGGTGGCAGGCAGCCGAATTGAGCTGTCTAACCCATGTCGCACGAAGTTTGGGTAGCCTACGGGAGGCAAAACATTTTTCCGAGGACGCCTTAACGATGTTCAGGGAATCAGGCAGCCAATGGGGCATCGCTGGCGCTCTCAACGCAAGAGGGACGATCGCAAGAGAACTGGGGGAATACGAGCGCGCTGAGCAGTGCCACCAAGAAGCCCTTGAGATAAGCAGAGAAATTGGATACAAGTATGGCATTGCGAGAGCGAGCTTGGGGCTGGGACAAGTTGCTTTTCAACTCGAGGACTTCGATCAAGCTGTAGATCATTGTCAAGTGAGCTTGGTGACTTTCACGGAGCTCGGGAAGAGAATAGAAATCCCTACTGTCTTAACGGTCCTGGGAAACATCCATGCCAACCAGGGAGAATTCATAGAGGCAAAGAAGCGTTTTAGAGACGCTTTAGAGATCGCCTTGGATATTAAGTCGTCTCCCGAAATCCTCCGCGCGTTGGTTGGGCTAGCCCCACTGCTGGCACGGGAAGGAGAAGAGAAAAAAGCTATCCAAGTGCTCAAATTTGTTTTAATACAACCTGAGATAAAACCCTCCGATCAGGTAAAGGCCGATAGGTTGCATAACGAGCTGGTTTCTGAATTACCAGATGAGGAAATCGTAGCAGAAGTGGAGAGTCTGGAGGGTATGGACCTCTCTGAAGTGGCAAAGATGATCTTGACCCACCGTTCAAAAAAGTAAGCCTTGTTTATTCTTAAACTTTCCTACGGACCAATGCCCAAAAGAAGAGGCTACACCCCCATCTTCATCCGATACTTAACTCGATACACAAGGAAGGTCAACCACGGGGATGGGTTCTTCTTATCAGCGAAGGACCAGTCCTTCCAGGCTCGATACATCGAGTTCGCCGTATAGCGCCCCTGTTCGTCCGCCTGCTCCGTGATGGTGGCCACGATTTCCCGGAAGCGTGAATCCTTGTGGACAAAGGGAAACCGACTGAGCACATCCGCCACGTGCAGGATGTCATACCAGACGAAGGGGTATTTCAGCTTACGGAAGTCGGTCCCCATCGCAAAGAGATAGAGTTTGCGCTCCTTCTGATGCTCCCAATGCCGGAGAAGCATCTCGGCACCAGTTTGCGCGATCTCGCTTTCCAGCATGTCCGGAATCAACGAAACCGCCTTAAGGGAGATCAGATTCGCGAGTGGACAGGGATCCTCTCGCTTTCCGGGACCTTTAAATTTCTCACCCAAAGGTTCGCCCACGGCGCACGGCCAGCCATTGTGTCGGATGTGGGCAACCATGTGATCGGTCGCCCGTTTAACCTCCGGATCGCCGTATAGCCCGAAGCTCAAAAGCCCATAGAGCACCGTTGGTGCGTCGCACATCATCCACACCCAATGCTCCCCCTCCACGCCACCAAAGCGCTTATAGAGCTGCATTAGCGTTTGAAAGGAACCACCTGGATCCTGATGGCTCATCAATGCGGAGATCAGCTTACCCATGCCCGGGTCCTCGGCACGGAGACCAAAATCAGCCAATACTGATACATGATGGAGTGGGTGCTTGGCGTCGTTGTGCCG
>Ga0111172_1024_pt1 | contig 42497 bp, 29 predicted proteins | sample DeeMarSWOR324_28_FD_80233 | JGI IMG/M metagenome (GOLD analysis project Ga0111172, IMG submission 80233) | Anaerolineae bacterium SM23_ 63 | reverse complement strand
TGAATGGAGGTGAGCAGGTGTTGAAAGAATCGCGCCGGGTCATTATCTCCATCATCGAGTGTCAACCAGGCGACAGATCCTTGGTGATCGGCTGCCCATAAGCTAAGCAATGTTGTTTTCCCATATCCGGGTGGACCTGATACCAAAGTCAGCGGGATTTCCCGACCACGATCAAGACGTTCCAGCAACGCGGGGCGCGTTAGTACCGTAGGTAAGATTGGCGGGATGAAAAGCTTGGTGGTCAGGATCGTGGGTGAGGTCATAGGTGTGACTCAATTCTCGTCAGGAGAAAGAGCATCGGGGCACGTTTCGTGATAACTCTCCTCACCCAGGTAATGCTCCCACTCCTCGAGGGTCAGGTTGCGGTTGGCGATGCGGCATGCGCGCTCGATCCATGTTTCTATCTTCATATCCCAAAGTGTGATGGGATCAGCGTTTGTCGCCAGGGTGGTGCCATCTGGGCTGAAGGTCGCACTGCTGATGATGTTGGAACCAGCGACGATACTTTGGCCAATAGCCTGACCCGTTGTGACATCCCACAGGCGTATCGTGCCATCCCAACCGCCGGAGGCCAGGGTACGACCGTCCGGGCTGAAATCCAAGCTGATCACTGCGTCCGTGTGACCAGCGAGCGGTTCACCGATAGGTTGACTCGTTCCCATCTCCCAAAAACGGATCAACCAATCGCCTCCCCCTGAAGCCAATAGCGTTCCGTCCGGACTGATCTCCACGGCCATGACAGTATCGGTATGAGCGAAGAAAGGTTCACCGGCGGGCTGTTGTGTCGCGACATCCCAAAGGAGAATGTCACCGCCACCCCGACCTGAGGCCAACAGTTTCCCATCTGGGCTGAAGGCGATGCTCCAAATGTCATTGCTGCGGAAGGAACTCCCCTCATCAGGGGAAATGTCCGTAAGGGGTTCGCTCAGGGCTTCGCCTGTTTCGGGATCCCAGAAGATGATCGCGCCATCCCACGCGCTGGAAGCAGCGACATCGCCCGTCGGGCTGAAGGCAACGCTGAACGCCTCATTCTTGTGCCCTTCTAAGCCTATACCAACAGGTACATCACTGGTGATATCCCATAATGTTACATTTTTGCCCCAGTCCCAGGTGCAAGCGATGATGGTTTTACTATCTGGGCTGAACGCGATACTGTTTACGCCGCCCCCGGTTTCACTAATTGTGAGGGAATCCACTTCTTCCCCCGATGCCAGATCCCAAAGCCTAACAACACCATCGTTCGCACCCGAGGCGAGCAATCTCCCATCTGGGCTGAAGGTGACAAACATCGCCGCATCCGCATCTGCAGATAGAGGCGTGGCCAATGGATGGCGAACATCGAGTTCCCACAACAGAATTGTCCCGTCACGGCTGCCGGAAGCAAGCCTGTGACTTCCTGGACTGAAGGCAATTTGGGTCAGAGGCCAAGGCGTGCCACTTCGGAACTCACGTACAAGCTTTTGGCTGGTAACGTCCCAGATTGTGACGACATTGTCATTCTCTTGTAAACCGCTGGTGCCGGTCGAGGCGAGGAATTGGCCATCGTCACTGAACGCGAGAGAGCCACCGACACCCATCGTTGCTGTAAGTGGTTCACCGATAGGCAGACCACTGGAGACATCCCAAAGGGTAATGCTATCATCCTCATGCGTCGAGGCGAGGATTGCACCATCCGGACTGAAAGCTAATTGTTTGGGTTTTTCTATCTCCAAGATCAGAGGTTCACCGGTTACTGAACCACCGGAAAAGGGCCATAAGGTGATCGCGTCATCGAAAGAGCTACTCACCGCAAATAAATTCCCGGGGGGGTTGAAGGCCAAGTCGGATAGGAAATCACTGGGGATAAATGGTTCACTAACAGGTTGCCGAGTTTCCAGGTCCCAGAAGGTAATCGTGTCCTGCCAACCGTCTTTAAAAATCGTTCCCGAGGCCGCTAACCATCTGCCGTCGGGGCTAAAGGTTAAATCATCCACCAGGTTTGCAGTATAAGCGCTTTCGTTGCGATGGCCGATAAGTGGGGGACCGTCCATTGTCATAGTGGTCACATCCCATAGCTCAACGGCTCCCTGTACACATTTTGTCACCGGGCCACCCATGACCCCTTCCTCATGGCAACCTCCGACTGCCAGAAGGCGACCATCTGGAATGAACGCTAAAGACGGGACATTGCCCACATGACCTACTTCCAGGATATCAACCAGCTGGCGCGTATTGATATCCCACAGGAACACGCCCCCTTTCACACAGCGAGTTAGACCAAAATACTCTTCTTCCAGACAGACACCGGAAGCCACCAGATCACCATCCGGACTGAATGCCAGGCTTTGAATGAAATTGTCGGGTCCATAGAGAAAACTGTCGAGAGCACCGCTTCGACTGAGCGCATCCAGTAGGCTGCTGCGGGCTTCGATCGTGTCGTCCATACGTACAGCTTCCACACTTAGCAACAAGGCTAGATCAAGCTGTCTGTCGAGTTGAATGGCTGATTGTGCTGCGAGTTGACGTGATAGGGCCACGCGCAACGCTTCCTCTGCCTGTTGGCGGCGGAGCTGAGCTTCCGCTTCCGCAGCCACGGCTGTGCTGGCGATGATCGCCTGATCCTCCACCGCGGTAGCCTGCAGGTTAGCACGTTCTTCGGCGGCGTTGCGTTCCATGAGGCTGCGTTCCTGTACCGCGTTGGTCTGGATGATGATTGCGGTAACAATAGCGGCCACGATGAGCATGATGGAGGCGATGACGCCGCCTACCGTTATACGCCGCCTGCGGTTTTCATCTCTGCGACCGGCTGCCACATACTCCGACTGCAGTGGTGAGGGTTCGGGATCTTGCCCTACGCTCTCTGTGATCAGAGCTTCGGCTTCCCTTAGGGCCTCTCCACGCAGCAGGAAGCTGCTGCTGCGCTCCTGTCGTTCCCAAGTAGCGGCATTGCGCTGCAGTTCGTTGAGCGCGCGTACACGTTCAATGTCTTGTTCCAGCGCGCTGATAAGTTCCTGGGTCGGCTTCATCCAGTCATCGTGTGACTTGAAGGGGATATACTGCACGGCACTGATGCGTTGCCAGTTTCGATGGACGAGCTTTTTTAAGTCGCGCTCTGGGACGAAGATAGCCTCCGGTATGAGTTCTTCGTCAGGGATGGCATTGATCGCTTGGGTGATCTCACCCAGAGCGGAGGCTTCGTCCTCTCCATAAAGCATGATCGGAATTTTACGCTTGCTGTGTTCAACGGCGTGGGCGATTTCGGCGTTGCAGTAGGGTGAGACCACGGACTGTGGGCTGATGATAAAGACGAAGTTATCCGCTGCTTCGATGCCTTGCTCGATCTCATGCCACCATTCAGATCCAGCTGGAATACCTCGTAAGGGCACATCGCTTTTATCAAACCAGGGTTCCTTTCCGCTGGCAGCTAATTCGCTCGCAAGCTGTTCCACGAAATCAAGGTTTGATCGTGAGTAAGAAATGAAGGCGTCAGTTGTAGTTACTTCAGTATTCGACATGTGTTCAGATCACCTAGAGGTAGTAAAAATTTTGTGGGAAAGACACGACTTATCACGCATCACGCTTCACGTTTCACGTTTCATTCATTATTGAAATTCACTGCAAAGGCTATTGACGGTTTGTGCTCCAATTTATTTTCTTTATTCGACCTTGTTCAGGGTTTTGATTCTGATGTTGGAGTACGTAACACCCGGAGGCTCCTCCCAATATTGAGTTAAACCGATTCTGCCACGACGGTTAATTTCGTCGGGGATAAACGCGGAGGCTACTTTTTGATCATCTACATAAAAGTCAGCTATGTCTCCAATTATTTCAATTTTAAAGTTATGAGTTGGTTCCTCGAAATCGAAATCCCCATGATTCAACACTAACCAGTTTTCGCCTTGATGATAAGGTGTATGTTTTTCTATCTTTGCGACTCCATGGCCGTAAGCGAAAAAAAGACATCCATAGGAATAACCAGTACCGTCTCCGTAAATAATAAATGAACCTTCTACATCTGAAAGAGGACTTGTAACCTCAGCAATTAAGATCAAATCTCCTTCGACAATTTCAGTAGACCAGGTAAATGTATCTGTTGATAAATCCTCCGCGATAGTTGTGTAGCTGTTCTCCCCCGATTGGCGCCAAAGCGTGTCACTGGGAATATTGAAGGTTAATGTCCGCCACTCGCTCCAGCCAGAAGAAGGGGAGGGCGGTGTCTCCATCGAAAAGTACTCAAAATCAGCGATTGTTTCAGCTTCTAGGACTTGTCCAGCAGTTAAGCCGATCTGGAAAGGAGTGATATCAGAAATATGCTGACCGATGATCGTCCAACTTTCACCATCCTCGCTATAGTAACCCGTATAGGTTGTGCCCTCACGTCGTAAACGTAAGTATGCAATGGAAGGATTCGAAGTGACCGTCGCGAAGTTTTCACTACTATCGCTGGTGTTGTCAAAATAGATGCCATTACCGACACACAATTCAGACAAATCACAATATGCTCTACCAAATTGCACTGCGTTAAGATCATCTTGGTAAACGATCAATCCAGCGAATTGCACATTGCTGACAGGGGTGAAGTGAACCAATGTGGTGATCTCAAAATCGCCACTCGGTGCTTCGCGTAATAATACGTTGGCAGGAGGTTCAGGGATGGCATCGCCAATTGCACCGGCTTGAAGCGTGATGCGCCACGAGCCGGGTTTGTCGGTTAAGCTCCAATGTGTGGAAACTTCACGAAGGATATTCCATCCCTCTGCTAATGAATTGTCAAAATCATCACGGAACATTATGGAAGGCACTTCTGTTGGGGCGATCGTTGGTACATCAGGAATAGGTGTATCCGTTGGCTCAGAAATGATGACAGCTAAAGTTGATGGAACATCTGATGGTGTTGGTGTCGAGCGAGGTTGGGATATGGCCATCCATCCAACCCCACCCACGATCACCACAGCTGCGATAACGAGTCCGGCTATCACCCATGTCGGCAAAGGCCGTCGCTTTTCCGCTGGCACTTCCATAACGGTCTCGACCACTGGAGGAGGTTGTACTTCTGCCCCTACAGACATTAAAGCCTGAACCGAGTTAGCCAACTTTTCCAGATGTTGCTCCAGTGGAGGGGTCAAAGCATCCAACCAATGGGTGATCTGGAGGTAATAACTCATTTCCCGAGAAGGTTCTACATCTTCGATCCGTAATGGAAGAATGGGAATACCTTTACCCACGGCTCCACCGACCTCGCGGATCACCTGCTCTGAGGTATTAGAACCGTTGGATAATACAAGAACGAAGACTTGACTTGCATCAATCGCATCTACAATAGCTGCTGGCCATGATTTGCCGGGCGGCACATCTCGGGGAGCGATCCAGCATCGGATTTTTCTAGCTTCAAGGGTCGCACAGACAGCGTCGGCAACCGTCTTATCCAGATTCGAGTAGCTTATGAAAACGTCGTGGGCCATGATCCCTCCACCTACTTTGCCATCTTACGTCATTCCGTCAACAATTTCTTCAGTTAGAGCGTTGTACCTGAAATCCCACTCGGGATAGTAGTCGGGGCAGGTCACGGATGAAATCCCGGTTCTTGTCCCTTTCGTTTTCTGGAAGATCTGTCCACGGGACGAGCGCAGGGTGCACCTTTCTAGCATCATCCCTTGTTGGTCCATATCTCCAACCTTCACGACGCAGTTCTTGACACCAACGTTCGTGCTCCATGCGGGCCATGATTTCAATATCGTTCTCTTTAAACTCATAATCGACTGCGTTCCAATCCCTGAGCGGCTCGATCCTGTGTTCGACAGCACCTAATTTAATTCCCATGTGGTCAGCATATCGGCGATTAGATCCTTTCTTTTCCTCGGAGAGCTGATCCCAAGGCACCAAGGTGGGATTATCCTCGCTCGTATAGCCCAACAGCTTTTGCTCTTGAACATAGTCTTCATGAACTGCTCGGGCGAGCATTTCATGAACCCCGCCGAAGAGCAGCTCGGGCTTGCAGGTCTTATCCAACAGTCCATAAGCGTGGAGATTGCGGAAGGCACTACCTTCCTCGCTCGCTTCCCCTAACAGGGAAGCGAGCCCGTGCCCCTCCATCATCCGAACGATGATGGGGATGTCTTGTTTCTTGGTGCGGCTGAGGAGTGTCAGACCAACGTTCAGACCGAGCGAATCGTTATCGAAGCAGACATAGATAATATCGACCGCATTTCCTTGAGAATCGGACAGGAAATTGGCTTGGTAGAAGTCCGGGGATCTCACATCCATCGATAGAGTTTGGACCTGGCAACAATCCGTCAGATGGGGAACCCTCACCTCCAAGGATTTCCACTTTTCGGAGGCTTTAAGATCGATCATCGTAATTCTCAATGGATTATTGGAGTCCGGATTCCTTATGTGCCAGGTATAGGCAGCCTGGGTCAAGATGTTTTCACCCATCCGCCCCATTCCAATCAGGAGGATATGGGGTGCAAGATCGGGTTGTCCTCTTTCAGGACTGAAGGGGGAAAACTCCCTTAAGAGTAGCTGTGCCGCCCGTTCGAAAACGTTGAAAAGTTCAAGTCTCAGTTGGGTAAAGGTCTCGCCTCCGATCTCATTCTCGCGCAGCAAGTCACACAGCTGAGGGTCGACAATGTGAATGATGCAGGTTAGTGGATCGCGACTGAGGTCTTTTACGAGATTTTGCGCTTGGACGGCGATTTCAGCGTTTGTCCCATCATCGTCGCAAACAGCGAGCAGGCATCGTGCCCTGTGAACTGCAGCTCGATTCAAAACTGCTCGATCTGTCCCATCTCCTATCAGGACAATCGCACCGCGCACCTGAAGCTGTTTGATCAAATCGTTCCCCTCATCCAGTTCGATGACCACGACATCTTCTCCACATTCAAGAAGACTTCTCGCCAGTAATAGCCCTTTGCGACTGAGCCCGCAGATCACAATGTGATCTCGAATGAACCACAATCGCAGGCGTTGCCTTTGCTCACGAAAAAGCAATGCCAGTGCTTGGATCACGGTGTAGGCCGCCAACGTTGGAAGTGCGAACCTGGCGACCTCCAATTCCCAGGGGAGCGGTCCAGCTCCTGAGCCCGATTCAAGCGTGATGAGCTGTAAAGTCAGGTAGATCAGGTCGAGGGGTGTGGAGGATTCGCCTTTTGAAACTGCTGATTTCGAGAATCCTATATATCCTAGGATGAGAGCGGTGACCCATAACCCGCTGATAAGAATCCAGATGAAATCCTTTAAGGGTCGACCAAAAACCTGCTGTAACAACCTTCCCCTGAGTCTCCTTGGGTCTTTCATGCTGTCGGATTCAGCCTGCATTTTATAAGACGGACCCATTAATTTTCTCCATCGCCGGGTGCGGAATTCTGTAGCGAGAAACGTTCGAACCGGATTCTAACCACCCTCTCGCCGACATCTTGATCCTTCTGAACATGCAGTATCCAAGCTAAGGGTAACCCTTGTTCACGGGCAATGCGGACGATCTCACCAGTCCCACCTTTTCCCTTGGCAATCTGACCATCCCAGATTGCGATCAGGAGGTCGCATTGATCAAGGATATATTTCCCAACTGCGGCATAGGCTTCATCACGTGAGGTGGGGTGGGGTAACTCGATGATCTCTCCCGCTTGATCTAACAAGCGGTGAAATTCGATTTTAGATTCATCTGAAGGGAAATCCGTCAGGTATTGCGCGATGGGCAGGGGAAGGATCGCAGTGAGCTTCGTACCTTGGTGACGGAGAAGGCGTTTTGCCACAACACGATCCGCGCCTTGTGCAAGCGGGGAGAGCACGGTGAGGTTATGATCAGGATACGTCTGGTGTATCTTTTCGATGACATGATCGATCGCAGCGAGGACTTCCCTCGTCTCCTCGATCCAGCGATGTCCTGTGACACCGATAACGATTTCTCGCTTTGATGATTTGATTATGATCGTGCCCTCCAAATAAATCGGTCAGGATGTGACGATGGCGTACCCGGCCTTAGCTAGGATCTTGGGGATCTGCTGAATTAAAACCCGGTCTTTTTCCTTTTCTTCCTCAGGCAACTCGCCCCATTCCAACAAAGCCGAGTGCAGCTTTTTTTCTTTCTCGGTTATTGGAGCGTGTCTCCAGCCGGCGTTGATCTTCTCCGTCATCCAACGTTGATGCTCCAATTCAGCGAGGAATTCCAGATCATCACCGGGGAAATCGAAGGGCGGTTCATTGCTGCGGGCAGGGACCATGACGTAGCCAACAGCAGCCAGTTTGTTGGCGATGTCGCGTACGTTGTCGCGGTTGGAATCCTTTTCGTACTCCGGTAGATCCTGATAAGGTTTCAATGAGCTGTGGGTTTTACCCTCCGGGTCCGTTTGTGAACCATAAATGTATCCCTTCTCTCTTAATCCCTCACAAAATATCTCATGTGCTGCTTCTGCGAGTTTCTCGAGAAGATCACCTTCTAATTTCATTTGTTGCATACGAGCGAGAAAATCTCGACCGTCGACGTGCAGATTGATCTGATCCTCCGGGGGTAAGTTCGAGCGTTCGAAAGAGGTCGCACCTGCAAGCAAGCTCATGTGGAGGATAGATTCCATGGAGCGCACGCCATGCTTATAGCGATCGGTTTCTAGGAACGCCCGTAGTATGCCATGGTCGATATGAACCCGTCTAACGCCACCCTCTGAACGAATGATTTGAGGGAGGTTGAGCTCGAAGAGCACGCGCAAGATGATCGCCCTACGGATGATGAAATACGGATCGGGGATGGGTTCTCCTGTACCCTCGTCAATGGGGCGAGCAATAGGGTTCGGTCCCAGGACATTCAAGAATCCCTTAAGACGGCTGATGAAGTCGGGCAGTTTCGTTGCCCGGCGTTCAACCTCATCGAGATCTGCTCCAAACTCTTCCATGCGGTGGCTGGTGCCACCCGCGAACACGAAGATAGCGCGCCCGATGGGGTGGGTGATCTGTCCTTCCTGGAAAGCACCGTCTTGCATGGGAGCTAAGAAATAGCGAAGCCAGCCCAAACGTTTCTCCTCAAGCGGTGTGTCAAATTCATCCCAGAAGACAAGTGGAATCTTACCCGAAAGGCCAATATCCCGGACTTGATGGAGCGCACCGAGGAGTTCCTGTGGATGGCCAAATTGGGAGATATTGAAACTTATGGGCTGGATCACTCCTGGTCGAGAAGACTTCGCAATTTGGGTCACACCAAAGGATTTGCCGGAACCCGGAGGTCCAAAAACCGCAATGGAAAGGGGGCGCTTGGGAGGACGTTCGCAATACTCTGTGATCAGACTACGGATGCTGTGCAGAGCCTCGATTTCCCTGCGATCCACGGTGACTAATGCGCCGAACTTGCCAATCGGTACGCCTTCTAACGCTGCATCGATACCCTCCAAGACAATGCGTTGAGCGACATCATTCAATGCTCCGGTGTAGTGATCCTCGAGGATCGTCCAGAAACCCGGCATCACCTGTAAGGAGTCCGGATCGGTGGGAGAAAGGATATTCCTAACAGGATCCTGAATAGGAGCTACTGCCAATGGCGTTTTCCCAAGCTCGATCTCGTCGATCACTTTGGTGATGGGAAACCGTAGTTCCGCGGTCTTTGGGCCTGAAGTTGGATAACCATACCCCTCCAAATGCAGCCTTCGCATGGCAGAAACTCCGGACTGTATCCCATTTTTGAGCTCGGGTTGAGAAGGGTTGATCATCAGCTGATGCACCAATGAGGTGATCAAACAGGAGGTGTAACCGGACATGCCCCCAGGGTGTTTTCTCTCCCAATCCCCCTCCAAGTTGTGTGGATCAAAGAAAAGCAACGCTTCCGTCTCACCACCTTGTGGATGTGATAGTAGCACCGCACCTGCTGCATTAAAAGACACGACGACATGGGTGCAACGAGAGAGGTTGTTCACCCGAGGATTGTGAGTCAACTCCCAATAGATATCTTGCGCGGTACGTTCCCATGACACCTGACGGCTGATTTGAACCTCGGTCTGTCGTAAGTCTCCAATTGTGGTGACGACGATGAGCTGTTCTGCATAGGCTTCAAGTAGATAATCCCACAAAGGTCCTTCAGCGACGGGTTTGGACATCTTGAGGATGATCCAAGGCTTATACTCACGGTTCTGGAGGGAGTTCGGCCAAAGCGCAGGGCGATCGCGGAATCCCAAACCGGCATCATCGAGGACGATAAGATCCACCCCTGTGAGATCGTCTACCACACGGAGCGTCTCATCGGTCTCGGTGGCTTCATCCCACAGGCAGTGGTCGATCCCGAGATATTGTGCGATACGCCAAGGGGTTTGATCGCCTGACTTGAATGGTGACCACAAGGCGTAGGAGTGGTGATAACGTGGATCTCCATGTTGGACGGGATCCATTGGCGTTGCTGGTTGATAGACCCTATAGGTGATTTGATCCTTCTCGGATGAGGAGGTTGCGAGGGCTTGGATCAGATCAGCCTGCAAGGCCGCGCCGCCGCGCTGCCACCAGATGCGGGAGCAGCGGTCGATCCGCCACTGGTCGCCACGTTCGCCTAAATCCCGAGCGAGGCTCCAGTCCATCGTGACGTCGCCGGTGACGACGATCTTCTTGATATTCTTTTCTTGTGACATCATGGGGAGCGTTCCTTATGATAGGGGCGGTATATCTATAGTAGTTGATAACCACTATCGAAATCAAATCCAATATTCGCGGTTCGAAACATGTTTGAGTGATTACATTCACGAAAGGTCATTTCCACGTGCAAACCATCGACAACGCTACTGTTCTATTACCCAATTTGATGCTCTAATACTCCTTTGTCGAAAGATTAAACGTAGATGTAAGAACTACTTTTGCAGACGAGAGGCGAAACGAAATGGATAACCGATACGAACTCCTCTTCCAACCAGTACCCATTGGCCCGGTGGTGGCCCCGAATCGTTTCTATCAGGTACCTCATTGCAATGGGTTCGGATATCGGATGCCAAGGGCTCTGGCTGCCATGCGGGGGATCAAGGCTGAGGGTGGGTGGGGGGTTGTATGCACGGAAGAGGTGGAGATCCATCACAGCTCCGACCTGATGCCTGGTATAGAGGGAAGACTTTGGGGGGATCGCGATATCGCTCCATTGCAGATGATGGTCGAAGCAGTGCATCAGCACGGTGCCCTGGCTGGGATTGAGCTGGTATACGGTGGCCATCATGCCCCGAACCTCTATTCCCGCGTTCCCCCAATGGGGACTCGATCGATGGGGGTATCTGGGTTCCATCCGTGGCAGGCGCGGCGTATGGACAAGGAAGATATTCGTAACATGCGGCGCTGGCATCGGGAAGCAGCGATGAGGGCAAAACGGGCGGGTTTCGACATCATCTATTGCTATGCGGGCCATGATTTATCCTTGGCGATGCACTTCCTGCTACGCCGTTACAACGATCGCACCGACGAATACGGTGGTAGTTTAGAGAATCGAGTGCGGCTCCTGCGCGAATTGATCGAAGAGGCCAAGGAAGCCGTTGGGGATACCTGCGCCGTGGCGGTGCGTCTGGCCGTCGACGAGCTGCTCGGTGAGGAAGGGATCACCCACCTGGGTGAGGGCCACGACATCGTTGCCATGTTGGCCGAGCTGCCGGATTTATGGGACGTCAACATCAGTGATTGGAGCAATGACTCAGGACCATCAAGATTTGACAAAGAAGGCTTTCAGGAACCGTACATCGCCTTTGTCAAGACCCTCACGAGTAAACCCGTCGTTGGTGTCGGTCGTTATACTTCCCCTGAAAGCATGGTTTCTGCGATACAACGTGGGGTGATGGATTTCATCGGCGCTGCTCGACCATCGATCGCCGATCCTTTTTTGCCGCAAAAGATCCAGGAGGGCCGGGTTGAGGATATTCGAGAATGTATCGGCTGCAATGTCTGTGTGATCGGTGATCTGCTAGCTGTACCTATTCGATGCACCCAAAATCCCACGATGGGAGAGGAATGGCGGCGCGATTGGCACCCAGAGACCGTCACGCCAACGAAGGATCCAAAAGAGGTGCTGGTGGTTGGGGGTGGCCCCGCCGGCTTGGAGTGTACTCGTGCTTTGGGTCAGCGGGGTTATTCCGTCGAATTGGTCGAAGCAACTAGAGAGCTAGGCGGGAGGGTGGCGTTGGAGGCGAAGCTCCCTGGGTTGAGCGAGTGGCGTCGGGTCATCGATTGGCGAATTACGCAGATCGAGAAAATTAAAAATGTTACCGTTTATCCCGCGAGCAGGATGAATGCTGAGGATGTTCTCGAAGCTGGTTTTAAGCATGTGGTGATTGCGACTGGCGCTCAGTGGCGTCGTGATGGCGTCGGGCGAACACGGTGGCGACCGATACCGGGACATGATCTTCCGTCCGTCTTTACACCAGATGACATCCTGGCGGATCGGTACCCGACAGGTCAGGTCGTCGTTTATGACGATGACCATTACTATATGGGCGGTTTGGTCGCGGAATTGCTCTCAAGTCGGGGGTGTTCGGTCACCTTGATTACACCAGCACCTTTGGTCTCATACTGGGCGCAGTACACCTTGGAACAAGAGCGCATACAACGCCGGCTGATGGCCAAGGGCGTTACTTTGTACACCCAACATGTTCTCACGGCCATCCGACCCGATAACCTCACCCTTTCGCATTCGGTTTCCGAATTTGAAACGGTTCTGCCTTGCGATGAAGTAATCCTGGTTAGCGATCGAACTCCCAACGACGGGCTGTATCACGCGCTCAAACCTGCCCTCGAGGAGGGTCGAATAGAATCCTTGCGAGTGATCGGTGATGCGGAAGCCCCCAACATCATCGCGCAAGCGGTTTTTTCAGGGTATCTCGCTGCAGCTGATTTCGACAAAGCCCCTTTGGAGGGTACGCCTTTTCGGATTGAATACGTGGAGGTTTAGGCAGCTTGGAATGCATGTTATCGTAGGGGCGCACGCGCAGGGGAGATCACCCTGCATCTTCGACCGTGCGCCCATACATCATTAACTCCGATCGTAGGGATAGAATGAATCCTCCCCCCGATACTCACCCTATTTGTTCTGTAGCCGCAGGCATCAACCTACGGTTCTCTGCGCACCATGAGGGTAGGAAGAACGCAAAGACAGTCATCCTGAGTCCGTCGAAGGATGACTGTCGAGATTGGGTTTCATCGTTTTCATATGGATATCGTACTAAGAAGACATTTTCTTTAATTGTCGATGCATAACCTTGATGTTCCATGTATGGAGTCTCTCAGCGCCTAAACCTGGATAGACCGGATACTCATGATCATCGATGATCTCCTCAATACTATGACCCTGGGCGATATGGTCGGCAGTGCGGCCCCAGGACGTCTCGATATAATCGAGCTGGCCCGCGACCATGTCCTCTCCACATAGCAGACCATGTCCAGGTACGATGACCTGCGCACCTAAGGTGAGTAGCCATTTGAGAACTTTCATGAGATCAGGTACGTTGGCAGTAGCTAAGAACGGGTAGCGCCCCTCGAAAATCAGATCCCCAGCGAAGAGCACCTTGACCTCGGGGAGCCAAATCACTGAAGAGCCGGGTGTATGCCCACCAGCGTGGATGAATTCGAGTCGCATGTCGCTGATCTCGATATCACGTCGGTTTTCGAAAACCTGCGTAGGTAGTAACTGCCTACCCGATATGGTCGACTTCCGCTTTGCGATTCTCTGATGGGTAAGCTTGTGGGCAAGAACAGGGCAATCGAAGAGGGGGATGCCTTTGGTGTGATCGTTGTGCGAGTGGGTGATGCACACAAGGCATACTTCTGAAGGTGAGACCCCCACGGCAGCCAGGAATGCTCGAATGTCCGATTCGCGCGAGGTGGTATCGATGACCACGCTACCCTCAGTGGTTCGGATCAGTCCAACGTTGGCTCCCCCTTCGGGACGGATAAAAGCGATCACGCCAGGGGATACTTCATGGATTTCCATGGGAGTAATTCTATACCCAATTTTTCTAAAACGATGGTTTAACTAGAAGAATCCCCCAGTGTTTGGTTCAAACAGTCAAGATGAGTGCGGCTTATATATATCAACAAGAGGGTAGTACAGCGGCGTGGGAGCCGCCTCTGCTGGATAAGGTAGACCGGGCTCCCATGCCAGGTCATACGGCGGCGTGGGAGCCGCCTCTACTGGATAAGGTAGACAGGGCTCCCATATTCGGTCATACGGTGGCGTGGGAGCCGCCTCTGCTGGAATAGGTAGGTAGAATGAATTTGAACCTAAATCAATAACATCCATGACAAGAAGGGGTTGTCAACGTTCGTTTGTGAGTGGAAGAGATCCATCAAAAAAAAGGGCTCCGAAAGCTAGGGCTCTTGATGGCTTACCAATATTTTTCAACATGAGGGTAGTTAGGCGGTTTGTCCTGTTGTCTGTGTTTCCTTAACCCATCGCTGGCTCACGAGAAAGCCGATCAACATCACAACAGAACCACTCACGAAGGGCAGCCCCCAGTTGAGATCGAAGACCAAGCCGCCCAGTAGAGGCCCGAAGATGCGACCCAAGCTGATGAACGAATTGCTGAGCCCCATAGTCACTCCCTGGCTTAAGGTGGTGCGCTTCGAGGTCAATGAGGTGATCGCTGGGATGAGCAGCGCGTTGCACAAGCTGAAGAAACCGATCGTAATCAGCAGCGTCGCGTATTGATCGGCCAACATCACAGTCAGCAGACTGGCGGCAGAGAGCAGGAAGCTGACTTTGATGACCGCTGGATCGCCGAAACGCTTGGTGAAAGGTCCTACCAGAAGACCCTGTCCGATGGCCGATACAAAACCTAAGATAGTGAAAATTACTCCGACCTCACTGGTCCCGTATCCAAAGCGTTCGAGTGCGTAGAGACCCAAGATACCGTAGAAGATCATCAAACCGCCAGTCACCAGAAAGACCAGGACCAGCAATGATCCGATGGGGCTGAATAGGGCTTTCCACCAAGAGCGCAGGTCAACAACAGGTTGATTCGTGATCCTCGGTGACCGATCACTTTGAGGAAGTGATTCGGGAAGAAGTAGGATGATCAGGATCAAAGCCAACACTGACATCCCTCCGGCGACAAAGAAGGGAAAGGAAAGCGACCGCTCGGCGAGTAGACCACCCATTGCAGGGCCGAAGATCGCACCGAGTCCACCTGCAGCGCCTAATATGCCCATTCCGCCACCGCGGTCCTCCTCAGAGGTGCTATCGCTGATAAATGCCATCGTGGTCGGTGCGGTCGCGGATGAGAGTATGCCGGCAAGAATACGTGCTGCGAACATCATCCACAGCTGCGTTGCCAGACCGAACCCTACCATGGTGATGCCATAGCCAAGAACGCCGATCATCAGGATCGGTTTACGGCCGACGCGATCGGAGAGGCTTCCCCAAATGGGTCCAAAGATTAATCTCATCACAGCGTACGAAGCTACCAGCAAGCCTAATTCGGTCCCGCCGGCGCCCAATTGCTCCATGTAGAAGGGAATGATGGGCATGACGACACCGAAACCCAGCGTGACCACAACGAGGGTAAAGGCCAGGATGAGTAGGTTCTTGCGGTTGCTTGCACTCATCAAGCTTTCTCCACAATCTCTACGATTCCCCTTCCACCATCCACCTGCACCCGATCGCCGGTTTTTAGACGTATGGTGGCGTCACCACAGCCAACAACGGCGGGAATACCTAGTTCACGAGCCACAATCGCAGCATGGGAAAGTGAGCTACCGATATCGGTAACGACTGCCCCGGCACGCGGGAATAAAGGCGTCCAGCCCACATTCGTCGTACGGGCGACCAGAATCTCACCAGTTTGTAGCCGATCACCTTCGTCAGGGCTGTCAATTCTCTGGACGATCCCCTCCACGCGCCCTGCGGATCCCGGCTTTCCTTCAATAACGTCGCCGGCACTCGGCGCTAGTTGATGGGCGGGTATGTTGGCGTCGAAGACATCCCTACGGCGGTTCGGATCTGCTGCCCACCGGATTGGATCAAAATGACCCCGAATCCATCCTGGTAAAGGCGGCAAAGCTCTATATTTTTCGTACGCCGTCCGTCTGGCGGGGATCTTTGTTTGCAGCGATGTATCGCCAGACAGGCTAGCGACTAGCTCGTCAACCGTAAGGAAGAACACGTCATCACCAAGCCCGCTAAGTTCACCGCTACGCAGGAAAAATCTGCGGATGATATCAAATATGCGCGTAAGCTCTGAACGCGTCGCTTCGCGGATGGCGTTCGCCTCCACGATGACACTGATTTTGTCCCCGATGCTCTGAGCTTGCCTAGGGGGTAAGAGGCGCGTAATCTCACCACGGATTGTGTCGAATTCGATGTCTCGTTTTTCCACCATCGCAGTCACATCTATCGGTGACTTATCGAATTCTTCCAATTGCCTATCGAGCCAAGTCGGATCCTCGTATGGCCGTGGTTCGGCCAATTCGTTCTCGAGTGTCCCACGGTGACCATACCGGTGCAGATATTCTTCGCGACTCAGGTCCCCGCTTCTTAGCTTGACGATGCCGGCCAACGGTCCCAGGCTGGCTAACTCCCCAGTGCCGCTGATTGTGGTCAGAAGCGTATCGGCCTTATCTTCTCCCATATGCTTGGTCAAGTCTGTCTTAAGCTTGCGTGTCAATCCCGCAAGTTCCTCGTTCATCTTGTCCTGTAGGAGATGGGTCTCTTTCCATAGCGGCTTGATGTCATCTGTCCATAGGGAGATCAACTCTTCCCTATCCACCTCTCCAATCCGCTGCCGTAGTTCCAGACAGCGATCTGGTATCCTCGCCAAGTACTCGGGTGCGGTCTTCTTTAGTTTGTTTTTCTTCATTTCGTTCCCGTATTCACGGGGAATGAGCTGGAACAACACAGTGCTCCAGAAGACAGGGAACGAGGGGATGTCCACGCCAATGGGCGGGACGCCGATTGAGTCCTTGATCATGTTCATTACACGCTCATGTTTCCGCATGATCTTCATCTGGAACGAATAGACCAAGCTGTAGTTAAGGTAAGGGCGGCCGGCAATGTTCCCAAACGCGGGAATGTCTCCCAGGGACATGGTGCTCAGAAGCTCCTGCCATACTGACCAGGTGCTTGGTGTCATTGTCGTGGGGAATATCTCGCCGACGATCATGTTCGTCCACAGGAAATCCCCCGTTGAAGTTACATTCCACTCATCCATTGATAATCTCTCCATATCCTTATGTAAGGGTCACTAAGCCACTATCGCCATCTACGGTGATCTGCTGTCCACTTTGGATGACGCGGGTCGCTGCAACCGTGCCTAGCACGGCGGGTATGCCGTACTCTCGAGCGACGATTGACCCGTGGCTGAGCGGCCCTCCGATGTCGGTGACAATACCTCCTGCCATTGCGAACAGCGGTGTCCAAGCTGGGGTTGTCATCCTGGCTACCAAGATCGCACCCTGTTCCATTTGGTCAAAGTCTTCGGGACCACGAAGGACGCAGGCCTTCCCTGTCACGCTGCCAGCGCTGGCGGCTATACCTTTGAGCTTATCCCCTTCTTGGCCACCCTCGCCGGGTACGAAGACCTCGAGAGGGATTCCCATGTACTTATCCGATACGGGAAGCTGTGTAGGTGGCATGAGCTTCTCTGAGGCCTTTGAGGCTGCTTTCCGTGTCTCGATCTTCCCTTGCATGGAGGGGAGAACACTTCTGTCATCGAGAGGTTGTAAGAATGATTCGACCTCCGATGCCTCCAACCAGAAGATATCTGTGGGCACCTCGATCGCGCCGACCTCTACCAAGCGTCGTCCCAGTTCCTTGAGCAGTTCCCTCAATCGAGGATACGATAGACCGATGGAGGCGTAGCTGTCCTCACGCACTTGGCCCAGTGATTGAGCCCAACCTAATGCCTTACGGACGGCCCATCCACGCAGACCGCAGGCGCGGGCCAGAAGATCCTCGGTGGCTTGATTGCGAGCTTCGTCTAACTTATGTTGGCGTAGGTGTGGGTTCACACCTTCACCGCGCAGGTACATCTTTACTGTCTCAAGTAGAGGTGTAGGAGCTTCTGCGGGGATGGGTTTGACGAAATCAAAATCGTAGAATATGTGACCGAAGTCTTCTAAGTGTGCATCCATGCGAGCCTGCCATTCTACCCACACCTGCGCATTTACGACTTCAGGTTGATCTCTTCTCTCTAACGCGGCTGTGATCTCTTCCGCTGGTGTCTCAAGTAGGTAGGCAGAAAGGTCATGATGACCTTTAGCCCAGTCCGCTAGGTCGTAGAGCGACTTCTCCGAGCGCATCGGCACGGTGTCGTAGCCCATAAGGTAGGCTGGTGCTGTGGGATCGCCTTCCCGACGGAAGAATCGGTTATAGAGTGCGGTAAAGAGACCTTCACTCCCTGCGGCCGCACCGAGCGTGTCCACCTGGAGAACTGACATGTGGTAGGCAGCGGCGTACATCAAGTCACAGGCGTCCTGCCAGATCTCTTCGGCTGGTATGTCGGCAATGTTTTTCTCCGAGAGATCGTCGACTTTGTTCTGATAATCCGGCAGAGCGACTTCGCGAAAGTGCGTAGGACCTGACCGGATCAGCCCAGGAATCTTAGGAAGCAGTTTACTCAGCATCCCCCACCATTCACCTGCTGTGAAGTTGACGACCATATATGCGTAGTTACGAATGGTAAGGACCAGGTTATCCGGCAAGAAAAATTTCTTGGATCCTGTGAGATCGGCCAAGGCATGCACCAGACTTGAGTTATAGGCAGAGAGCCCCATGGTGGCGAAGAGCGGGGAAAGCGGGTCGGGCATGAGATCAACGATACTGGCACGCATATAGCGACCTTTAGGATCCGGTAGCGGCCATTCCTCCACTGGAACAACGTCCTCCTCAGGAAGAGCGGTGATCGGTCTGGCTTGAACGATGGCGAATTGACCATCAGCGAGTGCCCATTCGATGTCCATGGGCATGCCATACAGCTCCTCAATCTCGATCCCTAGTCTATTAAGTTCAGTAAGATCAGATCCCTGCAGAGCGGGTACCTTACGCAAATTCTCGGGCACAGGTTGATCTTCGGTCTCCTCGTCCACCACAACAGTCATGATCTCCTTATCCGCCACTTCGCGTCTGACCATACGCCCGCTACTCTTCTCCATGACATATTCATCCGGCGTGACCCGACCGCCCACCACAGCGTCACCCAAACCCCAGGCAGCGCTGATCAGCGCATGCTCACGGTTACCATCCACTGGGTTAACCGTGAAGAGGATCCCGGCGACTTCCGCGTCCACCAGTTGTTGTATCACAACCGCCAACGCGACCCCCGCACTGCTGATCCCTTGTCGATAGCGATAGCCGATGGCTCGAGCTGTCCACAAACTGCTCCAGCATTTTTTCGTCGCTTCGAGGACATGATCCGCACCACTGACATTGAGGTAGGTCTCCTGCTGGCCAGCGAATGAGGCCTCCGGTAGATCCTCAGCCGTTGCCGAAGAGCGTATAGCTACAGCAGGGTCCGTCCCGGTGAGATCGCCATAAGCACCGACAATGGCGCTGGCGATATCCCCAGGGATTGTGGCACCCATAAAGGCATCCCGGATCGCTTGAGCTGCATTTTCCAGCGTGGAGGGTTTCTCCACATCGATTAGTTGTAATTCAGCATCGATACGCGGCTGCAGTTCATTTTTTTGGACAAACCTGCGGTACGCTTCGGTTGTTATGTGGAAACCCTCCGGCACGGGAAATCCAGCGTTTATCAAACGTGCCAGGGAAGCTCCTTTACCACCTACGGATTCCAACGTGGCTTGGGAATCATTCAACGGGAGTATAAGTTGAGGTGACATCGTTACCCTCCATCCTGTCGGGTGGACATAATCATTGTATATCTTCAAACCCACCCGACGATACTTCTTCTATCATCGGATCGTGAACCTGACGTACCGATATGATGCTGAGGTTCAGATCCCAGATTTTATTCAATATGCCACGCAGCTTAGCTTGATCCATCGCTGGGCAATTTAGTGTGGTCAGGGGAAGGTGATCGTCAGTCTGCTTATTAGTGATTTCGATTCCGTTGAACCATTCGGCCCAACGTTCGTCGAGTTCACCGTGAATTTGGATCTCGTAGGGAGAGCTTTCACCTTGGCTTGAAGGCGATCGCACCTTATCCTGCGCCATGGTCCCACTATAGAAGCTATATGACTAAGCTGTCATCACATGAATAGGTGATCCGAGAGGAAATCCCCAATATGTGATTGGGTGAGGGGGATCAGAGAAGATCCAATTCGGTAGCTCGAGCGACGGCTTCGTGCCGGCTGTGGACCCCTAATTTGGCGTAGATGCTTTTCAAATGGCTACGTATGGTATTCACGGAGATGACCAACTCATCTGCGAGTTCCTCCGCGGTCAATCCGGTAGGGAGGAGGTGAAGGACCTCGAGCTCCCGGGGGCTCAGGGGCTCTAGTAAGCCTTGCGTAGGTGTTGGTCCTTTTAAAATGGGTAACCCAACTTTACCAAGTAAATGGTCCGTGAAGTCGATCAATTCGGGTGAATCCCACCCAGATCGTGCGGTTTGGAGGAACTGGATGAATTCTTCCCCTTCGGTCAAAAAGACGCGTGCCGCTTCCACGGGTGCAGCGATCTGTAACGCTCTACGCAGGGCAGCTAGGGAGGAGTCCGTATCATCGACCGCATGGAATGTTCGAGCTTTCAAGATTTCAGCTTCGAGTTGTAGGAAAGGACGATCCGCTTGCTCAGCCAACGATGAAAGCTCCTCCAATACCTTAAGCGCTTGCTCGCAGCGACCCTCCGCGATGTTCAGGCGCGCCAGGATGGGTAGCTCATATTTATACATCCTGGCCAACACTTGGTTCTCCTGATAGAGGGAGGGTAAACGCTCAGGAGCGCCTTCAAGATCTCGACGGGAAACCCAACCCCGGACGGCTTCGAGATCTCCCTGGCGTACATTCAAGCTGGCTTCGATCAAATCAACGATCATGTCGTCGAATTCGGAGGCGTCAAAGCGCTGAGCGAGATCGTGGAGGGCTTCGAGTGTATCCTGCAAAGCCAGCATTTCGCCTCGGATATGGTGGAGCATCGCCATGGAGACATGCCCGTTCAACGTACTGATCAAGCTCCACCGTTCTGCATGCTGGATACCCTCCCGGAGCAGTTGCTCAGCGGAGTCAAGCTCATAACGTTCAAGGGCCACATCGCCGAGACCTATCAGTGGTCCGCCTGCAATCGGTAGAATCTTCCCATCTTCATCGATGGCGATGCTCAAGGCTTGTTGGAAAAGTTTCTCGGCTTCCTTCACTTGTAATTGCCTTAAACGCATCTCGGCCAGTTCACAGAGGATCATCACGGTGGCTGCTCTGTTTCCGGACCGTTGACTCGTTTGTGAGGTTTGTTCCAGTAATTGGATGCCGCCATCGATATCGCCTAAAGCGATCTGTGTCGCTGCGGCACAAAAGGTCGCAAAGTCACGGAGGTAGATTTCATCTTCAGGTAGCATCTTCAGAGCTTGTTGGGTGAGCTCCAAACCATACTCAGTCTGACCTTGAGAGAGGGTGATGAAGGCTTGTAATGTGAGGGAACTGCCTGGAGGGCCACTTTCTTCTGGACTCTTCTGAAGTTGAGCCTCAACCATGCTAAGCGGCGCACCATGTAGAAGAAGCGCCCACGCCCGGTATATTCCCAGCTTGGGTCGCTTCTGGATTTCCTCTTCCGGTAAGCGCTGTACCCAACGTAGGAAGGTCATTGTTTCGCTTCGCATGAATGTTTCTTCGGAAGCGCGTTCGATAAGATCGGCCGCGTAGACATGGTCGTAGGACAAGAGGGCGTGTTGTACAGCTTCGTCTAACAGGTTCTGGCCTTCGAACCATTCGCTAGCCCGGCGGTGGAGTGCAGGGATACTACGGGGGTCCTTCCGCTGCAGCCGCGCTTGGAGCAGATCGCCAAAAAGCCGGTGGTAGCGATACCATTCCCGCTGGACGTCGAGAGGGACGATGAAGAGATTCGCTCGTTCTAGGTCCTTCAAAATGCCTTGGCTTGGGGGGAAGGTTTCACCTGTCACCCCAATCACAGCATCGCATAGGGGTGCGCATAATCGAGGGAGGACGGAGGTGTAGAGCAAGTACGCCTGGATTTGGGGAGTCTGCCGACGCAGGACTTCATCGAGCAGGTAGTCCATGATGTAATGGTGGCTGCCCGAAAAATCCCGTATGAACGCGGTTTTATCCTCGTGAACTTGAAGGGAGGCAGCAGCCATCTGCAGCCCAGAGACCCATCCTTCAGTCCGATGATTCAGGCTGTACACATCATCTGGCGTGAGTTCTAAATCAGTGAAGGTCCCCAGAAACGCCTCGGCTTCTTCGATCTGAAAACGCAGGTCTTCCATCCGCAGCTCGTTTACTTGCCCTCGGCCCCGCAAGCGGGTAATGGGGAGGGGTGGATCGGCGCGAGTGGCGATCAGGATGTGAGCTTGAGGTGGCAGATGATCCAGCAGGTAGCCCATGCGGTCGTGGATGGTTTGACTTTGGATCCAATGATAATCGTCGAGGACGAGGGTAGTCTGTCTCGGTGATTGACCCATCTGGTTGATCAAGGGGATTAAGATCTGCTGCTGGATTTCATCTTCCGACAGCGGCTCCCCAGCGGGAGAGGGGAGATCTGTTGTGGGGAGGCTACTTTCGAGAGCGGCGAGGAGGTAACTCATGAAGCGGAAAGGATCGTTATCGCCCTCGTCCAGTGAGATCCATGCGGTGCAGAGCTCACGATCTTGGACCCATGCACTCAGCAGCGTGGTTTTTCCATAGCCTGCGGGAGCTGAAAGAAGTGTCAGACGAATGTTGGGTTGAAGACCACGATCCAGCGCTTCGAGCAGACGCGTCCGCTGGACCGTATTTGGTGGGAGCGGTGGGGTTTGGATCTTCGTGGTGAGAAGGCGTCTCTGGGTCATGTTCTTGAATGCAATCGTCGAGGCGATTATACAGCATGGAGCGCTTCGTGATTTGAGATTAAGAACCTTTGTTGGAGGAATGGTTATGGATTTAATTAGCTTGCATATTTTGTCTACATCTACTCATGATCAGCGAGCACTATGCTTATTCGGGAGCATATCACCTGAACTCTCCCATGGTTTGGTTGGTATTAAAATTACATTGCCTTAACTTGGGTAAAAGAAGGCGATCAGAACAGAATGCTGATCCAGTGTCTTATGAGAGTCTGAGACTGAAGCCTTTAGGTTACTTGATTTACAAATTGTAGCTATTCGATCTTTACATAACATAATAGATCCTACCTATGAGACCTGAATCCACAAGGAAGAAGGAAGATGAAGATACTGTGTAACAGAATGACGTTCCTGCTGACTTTGCTTTTCGTGATGGTCGGTGTCGTATCCTGTAGTACAGATCAGTCACCGACCGCTCTGGCGCCCACATCTATACCTTTGCCAAGTGCAACTCGAATCCAACCCACACAGACACCAGAAGGAAACGCGCCCGGGATTATCAACTTAGAAGATCAATCCATTTCCGACGGCGAACGTTTCCCAAAGTTAAAACTGGAAGAATTTGTGACCGATGAGGATCACACTGCTGAAGAGATTGATTGGGATATTTCTGGAAACGACGAATTGGAGGTTGTTTTTGTTAGCGGAAATCTGTATGTCACGCTTCCTCATGCTGAGTGGACAGGGTCAGAGACACTTCGGTTTGAGGTCTGCGATCCCGAAGATTTGTGCGATGCAAAGGAGGTTGTGTTCACAGTACGAGCGGAAAACGATGCCCCCGTTGTCAACATTTTTGGTCAGATCATTATGCCCGGTGAGACCTTCGCCGAGATCGACCTGGATGAGGTTGTTCATGACGAGGACAACGAGTTTGATGAATTGACCTTTAATGTGAATGGCGAAGTCGATCTCAGTGTGACTTTCGATGAAGAGGTCGTCTCGATAGAGCTCCCTGAAGCTGAATGGATCGGTAAAGAGACGATCCACTTCGAAGCCTGCGACCCCGAAGGAGCATGTGGCTCAAGCGAGGCATCGTTTTGGGTCATGGAAAGAACGGAGGCTCAGGTTGAGGTTACTTACATCGGTAACGCTGGATTTATGATCACCGTCGGTGATAAAAAGATCCTAATTGACGCACTCTATGAAGGTAATCCGATTCCGCGCGAGGTTGCTGATTTGCTTGAGACCGCTCAACCTCCCTTCGATGACGTCGATCTGATCCTTGCCACACATATACACTACGATCACTTTCATCAGGACACGGTGATCAGCCACATGGAGAACAACCCAGGAGCTGTGTTCGTCTCGAGCCCGGATGTGGTCAGCTTAGTGACCCAATTTACACATCTACAGGATCGGACTATCCCCATTCAGATTCGTCATCGTGTTGGAGAGAAATTTCGGTTGGTTGTGGATGGGATAGGTGTGGAAGCATTATTCCTCGACCATGGTGGAGGGACTCTCAATCTGGGTTACATCATCACCGTAGAAGGACGCAGGCTTTTCCACACCGGGGATATGGATCCGGATTCGGTGTCTGTATCTCAACTCGAGCGATTAGGTCTTCCCGACAAGCAGATCGATATCGCCTTTGTGGCACACTTCATGTTGATTACAGAAGATCAACATGCTCATGTGCTGAGGGGGATCCAAGCTAAGTACATCGTCCCCATGCACTATCAATTCACGTATCCAGTGCCAGACTATGATTTGATGGAGAGCTATTTTCCTGATGCCATTGTCTTCCACGAATCCATGGAAAGCTGGGTTTTGACGAGCAGCTCTTCCCCCTAAGCCTTGAGGTCCGATGGACACCATGTGCCCCTGGCAGTTGTGTTCATTCGCTTCGTTTTGATAAAACCTTTGTAGATTCCTGATTCAGTGCATGCGAGGGGCAAATGGGGTTACGAATCTCGGAACCTCTTAGTTTTTATCAAAGGCCTAATCGATTTGAGAAACACGATCGACGACAGCGAAGCGGTACCCATCCTGATTGAAACAAAAAGATCATTGTTGCCATGAATTTTTTAAATATGTCACATGGTGACTAGGCTCAGTTCGATGTTGTAAAATGAGATCGGGCTTTGTTCAGTTTCCTCAACCTTACAGCACTAGTAGATCTATATTAAGAACGAGTTCGTGTGCACATCAACCAGACGATGTCCGTTCTGATTGTTGTCTTTAATAAAAGAGGAGTGATCCATTTGAGAGCTTGTTACGTTCTCTGAAAAGTTGCTTGTTTCGTCTATCAAAGGGAACATAGGGGTGGCAAAGAGGGGCTTTCATTATCCAAGTTCAGATAAACCAGAGGATTAAGGAAGAGAGGAGGGGTTCCAATGCCTGCAATTCTAGAGGTCGATCAATTGGTCAAGAAGTACGGTGACTTTGAAGCAGTCAAAGGCATCAGCTTCGAGGTTGAAGAGGGGGAAGTCTTTGGACTGCTGGGGCCTAACGGTGCCGGGAAGACACAGACCATCTCCATGCTGACAGGGGTCATTCCGCCTACTTCAGGCACAGCGCGTATTGACGGTCACGACATTCGCACTGAGATGAACGAGGCCAAGAAGATCAATGGCTTGGTACCTCAAGATCTGGCGCTCTATCCCACGCTAAGCGCACGAGCCAACCTGAACTTTTTTGGAAGAATCTACGGCTTGGGTGGGAAGGACCTCAAAGAGCGCGTTGAAGATGTGCTCCGAATCGTCGCCCTGACCGAGCGTGCTGACGAAGCCGTGGAGAAATATTCCGGTGGGATGAAGCGTCGCGTCAACATCGCTGCAGGTCTGCTGCATCATCCTAGGCTTCTGTTCTTGGATGAACCAACCGTCGGCGTGGATCCCCAAAGCCGCAACCACATATTCGAGAGTGTGATGCGTCTTAATCGCGAGCGAGGCATGAGCATCGTCTACACCAGCCATTACATGGAAGAAGTGGAGCTGCTTTGCAGTCGGGTGGCGATCATTGATGAGGGGAAGATCATCGCTTTGGATACTATCAAGAACCTGATCGCTTTGTTGGGCGGTGGTGTGATCCATGTTGGTCTTGAGCGCGTAGACGACTCCCTCCTGGAACGGCTTTCAGCTCTCCCTGGGGTTGAGGAAGCGATGCTTATGCCCCAGCCTGCGCCCCCGCCACTTGCTGAGCAGGAAGAGCCGGAAGTAAAAGAACGTGAACCGGTAACCACCACCCCGATCGTAAAGGTCGTTGCTGAAAACAGCCAACAGGCTGTCGTCAACGTGATCGGTTTCCTCAACGAACAAGACATCACGCTCACTTCGCTGGAGATCCTTGAACCCAACCTGGAGAGTGTCTTCCTACACCTGACAGGAAAGAAATTGAGGGAGTGAGCCATGAGTGCATTAAGCATAGCCCTAAAAGACATTCAAATCACCCTCAAAGATCGAGGAGCACTCATTCAGCTCTTCTTGCTGCCTTTGTTATTCATTGTCGCCTACAGTGCGGTAGCGGCAGCGTTTGAGGCTGAGGATGTGGATACTCGCATCCCTCTGTCTGTGGTTGATCTCGATGGCGGGAGAGAAGCGAAGACTCTACTCGATGGTCTGGATATGGCGGGAGGTGTCCAGGTTGGATTGATCGATGAGGATGATGCGCAGCAAAAGATTGAAGAAAACGAGATCGCGCGGCTGCTTACCATCCCGGAGGATTTCACAGAAGGGATTTCAGAGGGTCGAACGGTGACCCTTCGGCTTGTCAGCCATCCCGATGCTGATCTGGAAAGGACCGAGGCCGTGCGCCTGGTCGTTGAAGGAGTAGCTCAGGATATGGCGCTGGAGAGCCAGATCCTGGCCAGTTTGCAGCAGATGGGTGAGATGCAAGCCAATGCTCCCCCTGAATATCAGAAGGCCTTCGCTGCAGGGAAGCTCATTGCTCAAGCCCAGAGCCAATTTGAACAGTCGCAGGATCGCCCCTTGGTGACCATCGATCAAAGAGTCCCAGGTCAGGAGAGCGAGAAGGAAGAACTTCCAGGGACGGCTGAGGTAGCTGTGCCTGGTTTTACTGTCTTGTTTGTGTTCCTGACGGCCCAAGCTACAGCTCGTTCCATTTACGACGAGAAGAAGGTTGGTTCCTTCCGTCGTCTGATGGCTGCGCCGATCAGCAAAGCATCCTTGCTAGCTGGGAAGGTCTTGCCGAATTTCATCACCGCGCTTATTCAGGTCGCAGTCATCTTCGCTTTTGGCGTATTTGGGTTGCGTTTGCTTGGGTTCACGCCTGTCGAGTTGGGGAACGATCCCGTCGCCTTGGTGGTTGCCGTTTTGTTGATTGCTCTTTGCTCCAGCGCGCTGGGCGTTGTGATCGCTTCCCTGGCTCGAACCGAGAGCCAAATTGGTGGTTTAAGCACCCTCCTTCTATGGGGTTTGGGAACCTTGGGTGGTTCCATTATTCCGTATTTCATCCTGGAACACATGCTTGGACCCATCCCGATGGCTTTACCCCACTATTGGGCTAACCGTGCTCTGGATGACATCATGGTCCGTGGGATGATGCTGGCGGATGTATCCCTAGCATTGATCGTGCTCTTAGGCTTTACGCTGGTTTTCTTCCTCGTAGGTCTATGGCGCTTCGATTTTGATTAGGGAGGAGATCAGGCATGAAGAACATTCGATATACCTTAGCTGTAGCCTGGAAGGAGATCCAAGTTTTTATACGTGATCGCGGTGCTATGGCGCTGCTCTTGCTCTTTCCGATCCTCCTCAGCAGTGTGCAAGGAGGCGCCAATCTAGCGTTGGCCGCTGAAGGGGAAACCCCCTCGATCCTGCTCCATGTTGGTCTTGTGAACGAAGATTCGGGGACTTTTGGGCGTGAGGTCGCTAAGGCCATCCAGAGTATCGATGTGTTGGCGGTTGAGACCTTTACTCAAGAGCATGAAGCCGAGGGGAAGGTGGCAAAAGGCGAGACTGCGGCTGTGATCCTGATACCCGCTGACTTTTCCGAAAAGATCAATGCTTATACGCCGGTAGCCATCGAAGTCATCGTCGATCCAGCTCAACCAGAGAGCGTCAGCATTATCACAGGCATCATGAACCAGGTGGTCGACGAGGTGACCATCTGGGGTGAGGTGCAGTATGGCATCCGATCTGTTCTGGATAATTCAGGTTTGCTGGATGATGCTACACCCCAGCAGATGGCTGCCATAGGAGCTCAGAATCTGGGCGTGATCATGACACGTTTGAATGAGATGCGGCGTAATCCTGCTATCGAGGTGATCAGTGAGGATCTGCAAGGCAATGTCGCTGAGGGTGGGATCATGGCTTACGTATCCTATGTCTATGCAGCCTACATTGTGTTGTTCATCTTCTTCGTTGTCGGGATGTGTGCAGAATCCATTCAGGATGAGCGCGAGATGGGAACGCTTCGCCGATTGGTTGCTGCTCCCATCCCGCGTGGTGCTGTCATTGGTGGCAAGATGCTGGGATATATGCTCATTCCCTGTCTTCAAGCCGTCCTGCTGTTCACAATTGGTAAACTCGCTTTTGGCATCCCTCTGGGTCAATCACCAGCGGGATTGATCGTGCTTACCATCGTCGTCGCTGGGGTTTCCACTTCCCTAGGATTACTACTAGCAACCTTGGTTAAATCAAAGAAACAGGCAGGTGATATGGGGACCTTGCTCGGCTTTGTGCTCGGATTTGCCGGTGGCGCGATTCCGATAGCTCAACTGCTGATGACCCGCATGGAAGGACCTATGTCTGTCTTATCCAGGATCGTGCCCCATGCCAATGCCATTGAGGCCTATTACAAGTTGATCGCCGAGAATGCATCCCTGATGGACATCTTGCCCGAGATCGGAATCTTGGTTGGGATGATCCTGGTATTCCTGCTCGTCGCGGCGAGACGCTTTAAGTTCACGTAGATTTTGGTGAGGAGTGATCTCAAAATGATTTAGTGTTTATCGAGGCGTGGGGAGGTCGCTCTTAGAATTATCGTTGGACCAAAAACCGAAGACCAGCTTTCTTGACGTTCAAAAAAGGATAATGATTTACGAACTATGATTTGAAAGCTGGTCTTCTTTGTATTCAGTTCTTTGGGAACTAGATGTTCTCCAGGATGGTCGAGAATACGTTCCCGATGGCCGGCCCGAGCAGCGCCAAGATGACGATAACGACAACTGCGACAAGAACGAGGATCAAAGCATATTCCACAAGCCCTTGGCCGGTTTCTTTCTTGAAGTACAACATCACCGTTCACCTCCTTTCTATGTGGATTTTCTCCACCCCTAAGCAAAGGGATGGAGAATGTCATTCAGCGTAAGAGCAATAAGAAGGATGAGTAGCAACACCACGCCGGCAGCGTGGACCGCTTTCTCAACCTTGACGCTGATACGCTTTCCCCGAAAGATCTCAATCCCAACAAACAATGCTCTTCCACCGTCTAAGGCGGGGAGAGGAAGCAGGTTGGTCAACCCAATCGCGGTGCTCATCCATGCGCCCAGGTATAGGATTGGAAACCATTCATTCCATTGGATGGCATTTGCCACGGCCTGATCGCTGACCTGCTTCAATCCAACCGGTCCGGTTATGCGGGCCTCGCCGGAGGTCATCTGACCACGCGCAAGACGGATGGTCAGTTGGGTGGTTTCTTGGACCAACGCGATCTTCTGCTCAATAGCCCGGCGAAGGGCTGTTGGTAGTCTGTACTTGACGATAACTCCGGAGGTGACAAAGCCAGCTGGTCCTTGACCCTCGGGCCACGCTTCCCTCGGTGTAAGAGTTATGGTGGATAGCTCCCCGTTTCGATTGATTTTGAAAGAAATATCTTGGCCCTTATTTTTGTAGATCAGATCATGTAATTCGGTCGTGTTGTACAAAGGAGAACCATTTACCTGTGTGATCACATCGTCGGACTGTAAACCAGCGACTTCAGCGGGGGACCCAGCGGATACATCCACCACCTTGACCTGATCGGGCCAACCTGCCATGAAACCGAGGACCAGGAGACATAAGCCGACGATCAGGTTTGCGATCGGCCCCGCAGCGAAAATCCCTAACCGTATCCAGGGTGAGCTGGCGGCCAATCCTCCTGGAATGGTGGGATCAAATTCACCTTCTGGGCGTACAAAGCCTCCAAGCGGCAGCCAGTTCAGTGTGATCTCTGTGTCGCGCCAGCTTGTTATTCTCCTCATTCTTGGAGGTAGTCCGAATCCAAATTCCTTGATCTTTACACGGGCCATTAATGAGACGATGAAGTGGCCCATTTCGTGAACAAAGACGAGGACACCGAGGATGATGATGAAGATGACGACATTTCGTATGGATTCCACGGACATTAGAGGCTCCTGTGGCGAATTTTCATGTGTCGAATGATTTCTTGAACTTTCATTTATTAATAGCCTCTATCTTCAACTTCGAATAAGCATTTCTGCCAAAAACGCTCATCATGTTCTGTTTGAATTCCGGTTCACGCTCTGTTCCATCAGATGAGTTTAAGTTATCCAGAGACATTATCAGCAACTCCGTGTGCCTTCTTGCTCATTGCGGCACGAAATACCATCGTGCTTTAATGAAATTAGGTTTATTCAAGATAACCATAAGGCAGATTTGCCTACAAAATTGCCGTAAAAATGCCGATTCGGTGATGAAAAACGAGGATCCTGAAGCTAATCTCAATCGAAAATCCATTCGCAGGGCTCTACGAAGGTGGCAGAACTCCCAACAGCTTGGCGAACATCCTCTCGCGCGCTTGAGCATCGTTGAAGCGAGACGCAAAGCAGCGGGTTACCGATCGACGCCGATCGGTTATGGAGTTGCGTTGCGGGATGTACTCCGACACGCCATCAAGAAACTGATGCCGGGGGAGGGCCCACCTGATCCCTTTGAGAAACGATGGAGACATTACCTGCTCCTCAGCGAGGGATATATCGGCGGTCGTTCCCCAGATTACATAAGCGTTCAAATGGGCATTGCGCGCAGCACATACGATCATGCACATGCGAGTGCGTTAGATGCACTTGCAGATCTCCTGCGTGGGTGGGACCAGCATGGTAGCCCAGAGGATCCGGATCTTGCATTCTTGAGGCCTGAAAAACCGAGATTGCCGAGGGAATTATTGCTCCTTCCACCTAAACCAGATCATCCGCTCCTCGGGCGAGACACTTTGCTTCGGAGTCTGAAGAGTTTATTGCTAGGGGCTGATGATCGACCAATGGCTGCGCTGAGCGGTTTGCCAGGTGTTGGCAAAACAGCTTTGGTGATTGAGTTAGCGCATGATCAGGAGGTTCGAGAGAGATATGAGGACGGTGTCCTTTGGGTGGGTTTGGGCCGTGAACCGGACCTGTTTGTGCTGCTCAGTCAGTGGGCTATCGCCTTAGGCTTGCCATTTGAGGAGATTAACAAATTGGAGCGTCTGAAGGATCGGGCGAAAGTCATCCACGCGGCTCTAGCTATGAAACAGATGCTGCTCGTGATTGATGATGTCTGGGAGGCGCATGAGGGACTCACATTCAAGATCGGGGGAGCTCATTGTGCTCATCTTGTGACCACTCGGTTGCCTAAAATTGCACAGGAAATGGCAGGCGAAGGTGCCATCGAACTGCTTGAACTAGATGAGAATGTAGGGTTGAGGTTACTCAATCATTTTGTGCCGGAGGTGACTTCCACTGAGCCGGACGAAGCCCGTTTGCTGGTGAACGAAGTTGGTGGGTTACCCTTAGCTCTTGTGTTGATGGGGCGATATTTAAGGCGAGAAGCTCGCAGCGGGCAAAAGCGTCGCCTGAAAACAGCGCTTGAGAGTCTCAGAGATGCTGAGGAACGGGTGCGTGTATCCCAGATCCAATCACCTCTTGAGCAACAGCCAAGTCTTCTAACCAGTGAACCGCTCTCGCTGAAAGCAGCAATGGATATTAGCGTTCAAGCTTTAGATAAAGCATCAAAGTCTGCTTTGGGGGCACTCTCCATCCTGCCCCCCAAACCAAATTCCTTTAGTGAAGCGGCAGCTTTGGTCATCGCTTCTGTTTCAACCGACGTCTTGGATCACTTGGTTGATTTTGGGTTGCTGGAGAGTCGTGTAGAAAATCGCTTCACATTGAACCGTTCAATATCCGAATATGCAGGGATTACGCTGAAGGATGAGGGTGCGATTCAAAGGTTTGTGGATTACTTTGTCGAACATGTAGTGGCACATCAGAAAGATTTCCCAGCGATTGAGATCGAGACTCAGAATATTTTTTCGGCACTTAACACGGCTTTTGAGAGAAAGTTACAAGTTCAGTTGATTGCAGGCGTAAATGCTTTCTACCCATATATGGAGGCGGTAGGGCTCTTGGACCAGGCTCAAGAACATCTGACCAGGGTAGAAAAAGCGGCGAGGCAGATCTATGACACGCATGGATTAACATCCACGCTGGAGAACCTTGGAAGGACGGCTCAACGGCGAGGAGATTATCAGGGTGCCAAGAACTATTATCAAGAGGGGTTAGAACTCGCACGCAAACATGACAACGTGAAAAGCATGTGTGCTTTGCTTCAGGGGCTCGGCGTAGTCGCATTCAGCCGAGGGGATTATCAAGAAGCGGAAAATCATTATCTGCAAAGTTTGGATCTAGCCAGGACATCTAGTCAACGGGAAAAAATCAGTGCCCTCCTATCAAATTTGGGTACGCTGGCGTTCAGTCGTGGGGAGATTGACCAGGCTGAGGTGTACTTTATGGAGGGGATAGCTCTGGCTCGTGAGGTCGAAGATCCCCACATAAGCTCACTGTTAATGAACCTCGGTGTCGTGTTAGCTCGAGGTGGGGTGCTTGAGGAAGCAGATATATATTTTCAGGAGAGTCTAGAACTTGCACGTGCAGAAGGGAACCGTATGGTCATCAGCTTCCTGCTAACGAATTTAGGCACACTGGCAAGCGATCGTGGTGATGAGAAGCAGGCGGAGGGTTATTTCCATGAGGCTCTTTCTCTTGCCCGAGAGATGGATGATCGAGCACGGGTCAGCCACATACTGGCGAATCTGGGTGGTTTGGCAACGACACGAGGGGATCATGATGTTGCTGAAGGGTATCTGCAGGAGGGCCTCGATCTTGCTCGTGCGATTGGGCATCGTGAATATACAACATTGCTTCTCACAAACCTGGGCGTGCTGGCCAGGGAGAGAGACGATCTGGATCGAGGGGAATCGTTATTTACTGAAGCTCTCGAATTAGCTACAGAGATGGGTCATCGTCGCTTTATCAGCATTGTCTTGAACAATCGTGGTGAACTTTATCTAAAACGTGAAGATTGGAGCAAAGCCAAAGCGGACTTCGAGAAATCATTGGAAGTGGCCAAGGAAATCGATCTTAAAGAGTACATTGGGAGAGCTTCGTCTGGATTGACTCGTATAGCTAAAGCCCATGGAGATGCAGGGGAAGCGATCCAAGTGGGTGAGTAAAGGCTGGATTTGAGGGAGGATACCCCATGGTGAAGGCGTTCCATGCGAAGCATTTCTATCATGTTGCCAGGACAATGAGAAAGGTCCGTTCAAGCATCTTACAGTGGAAACGTTCATGGATGCTAGCAGCAGCTGTTATCACCATGCTGGTCGCTGGTGCTTGTGCAACTTTACCGATTGAACAGATGATACCTTCCCAGACAATTAAACTGACTACTCAAGTCCCATCCGGGACAGCCATGGTTCAGCCTAATATCGAGGCAACATACACCGCCATGATGGCGAAGACGCTGGATGTCATGCTTACACAAGACTCAACCACCGAACCGCACTACACATCCACACCGTATCCTCTCCCAAATACCTTCGAGCTTTCGGTGCCGGTTTATATCCTTTCTCAAAATCAGAGGGGAGTTTGGCGTCTCGACCCTCAAGCTGTAGAGCTTGAGCGTGTCTCACCAAGAGAATGGGAGATTACGGCCTTCGATGTATCAGCCACCGACGGGCGTATGGCCTTTGGTACGAGGGAAGGGAAGGTGATTCTGGCATTACCAGGTATGGAGCCACACCCAATCTTGGATCTTCGAGAAGAGTCCGAGCTCCCGTACTATATCCGTAGCCTTGCATGGTCACCAGGTGGGGATCAACTAGCCTACGCCGTGTACTTAGATTGGGATAAGGTCGGATCCGATCCGGAGGCCGAGAAGATGAGTGGGATTTGGGTGTGGGATTTGGAGAAAGCGACGCATATCCATTTAATTAGAAATGAGTATTTCCCTGAAGATGGGGACGTCAATCAACTAGCAGCTTTCACTCACCCTGTTTGGTCACCCGATGGGACTGGCATGATCGTCACCGGGTATTTTTGGGAGTGGATCAACATCCTGTGGCTCGATCCCATCGAACCCGATTTAGATCGGTTGAAGCTGAAAAAGCCTCTTGAGTGGTTTTGGGGTGACGCAAGTTGGACGCTCGACGGCAGGTCGATCTTGGTGAGCGGTTTGCAATACGCTAGCATATGCGATCTCTTTCGGGTGGATCGTGAGACCCTTGTTGCGGAGACGCTAATCGACGGCGAGGAGGAGCAGCGGTTCATCTTCCTGGCCCAAGAATTGCCAGAGGGGATCGCGTTTGTGAGCTATGACGATGATTTTGACCCTCGTTTGTATTTGGGGAATCCAATGGGCAAAGGTTTTCAGTATGAACCGATAGGTCCTGATGATCCCCTTTGTACCCATGTGGCAGTTGACTCAGTGATCTGGGATCAAACTGGGCGCTACGCTCTCGTCTCCTGTCATCTTGATCGACGGATCCTGTCATTGGATGGACGTTTAGACATCGATTTGGATCTTTATCTTGGTCCGATGGCGAATGAAGACCACTTAGCGTTGTATTGGGGGATGGATTTAGAAGATTGAGAGATTGTGTCGCGAAATCTGCGAACAAGCTATCTTGGGGAGGAGATTAGCATTAAACGCAAGCCGTCCTGATATGTCCATCAGGATAGTTTATTCTGGATCTGACTGAACCTGGTATCGTTGTCGAGCGTGAGGTTACAATCCCCTGCACCAAACTACAGATGTGGCTTGTGCTTGGAGTTAGATCACACAGTTCTCATTACAGAACCGCACGAGCACCTTCCAAATTATCAGCGCTTACCACCAACCGGTTGTTCGAGGCAACATAGATGAATTCAATATTTACACCGGCATCGGCGACCTTCCGTGCTGTCTCTCCCAATGATCCAGGTTGGTTCTCAACCTCAAGGAGCAGGACTTCACGCTCATCAGAGACTTCGAAACCACCATCTTCAAGAACTCGCCGGGCTTCTGCTGCATGCTCAACGATGATGTGAATGACTCCCTTTCCTTCGCACGGTAGACCGCATACACCTTCAATGTTGATACCAGCGTCGCCCAGCGTCTCACCCATGTCTGCTAAGGTGCCCGGGCGATCTTCCAAAATAATTGTCAAATCTTTGGCCATGTCTCTCCTCCTTTGGTAAACGATCTCGAAATAATGGCGATTGAAAGATCCTCCCACTTCTAAATATTCTTGATGAGCGTATTATCACACATTTCAACACCCGACTCTAGGCCAGAAAGGTGCATTAGTGTACGAGTTTCGACAGATAGATCGCGCTTAGAAAAGCACCGAGGATTATCTCTCGATATGTCACTGAAGTGTAGGTATTGTTGCTGTATTACAGGGGACCTTGTCTATGCTATAGAGATATCATTAATGAGTCGTGATTCCTTGGGCATGGCTTAGGAGTTCTGCTTTCCTTTGCTGCCTGATGGAGGATATTTCGGTGGGAAGGGTGATTTTTTATGGCACTTCGAGATCGGGGTTCTCAGGTTCGCCTGTCGATTCCGCTGGCAGGACATCCGACTGCGCGGCTTCGGTGTCTTGGTTTACCAGGCTATTGGAGCTGAGGATAATCTGTTCGAGAACACTTTCGAACTCCAAACCTTCATCCTTAGCTAATTGGAGATTGTTTTTACCCAGGAGAGCGAGAACTTCTTGATTCGTGAGCTCGTGCTTTGTCATCAGCGCCTCGACGAGCGCCTGTACCTCGTCTGAATGCATGATAAGCATGTTTTCTACTTGACCTTCCATCTGCAACCAGAAGCGTTCAACACGTTGGTCGGAGAAGCGCAGTTCCTTAATATCCGTGAAAAGTTCTGCAACAGGCGGACCAAATAAGCCATGCATTGCCAGCAGACGGAGCATGGTGCGTGCGTTATTGTAATCGCCTGTAGCTCCGGTCCAAAACTCGCCCATGAAGACTTTAACGGCAATGTGGCCTGCCAGTGAAACCATGATCTTGCCGATCATCCTTCGCAGGGGTTGTGCGTAAATCTCATCGGTGTCCACAGGCAGCATATAGCCTAAGGCTCCGCTTGACCGACGGACGATGCTGACGCGAGAGATGCGCTGATCGGGCAAGACGTAATGTTGGATCACGGCATGTCCCGCTTCATGGAAAGCAACCTGACGTAATTGGAGCGGATCCATATCTGCGATTGGATTGGCCATGCCGACAAGCTGCTCTTGGAGTGCCTGATCAATATCTTCCTGGATCACGTAATCACGTCCATTGAAGAGCGCTCGCCGTACGGAGTCTTTGGTGATGGCTGCCATGAGTTGAGCTGGCGTTGCGTGAGGTGTATCGGCTACGATATCCTCTACCCTGATCTGATCCGGATCATGCTTGATTTTATTGAGGTAACCTTTGACGATTTCGCGCCGTCCCACTCGATCGGGGCGCTCGACTTTAATCACCTGATCGAATCGACCTGGTCGCAGCAGCGCAGGATCGAGTATGTCTGGTCGGTTGGTCGAACCCATAAAGAGGACATGCCAATCACGCTTTGGAGGTACTTTACCCAAGAGCTTATACATCTTCGCCTGTAGTCGTTCCCAGAAGGTTGGTTCACCAATGCCGTCCATTTCGTAAAGCAGGCGCGTGAGGGCACCGTTCATGCCCATGCCGCCGAACATGCCGCCCATCATTCCTGCACCTCTTCCCATGACCCCCGATCGACTCTGAGCGACGGCGTCGATCTCATCGATGTAGGCAATACAAGCCCCATACTCGCGTGCAAGCTTTCGAGCGCCGTTTACAAAGTTCATCATCTTGAGTGTGTCCATCCCCCAAAACATGCCTCGGAAGCCCGATCCCTCAACCGAAAGGAATGCAACACCAGCTTCACCCGACATGGCCTTAGCCAACATCGTTTTCCCGGTGCCCGGCTCGCCGAAGAGCATGATGCCGTTGATGTACTCTCCCCCCATCTCGACAAATTTGGAGCGATCTGAGAGTAGGTCAATCCACTGCGATACGAGCTCTACCAGGGCAGGCTGTCCCCAATAGTCATCAAAGGTGACCTCTTTGTTATCACCAGGTTTGATGATGACTTTACGGGTGCGGCTGATAAACCAGAATAGCGCTCCAAATTGAACAACCATGAATAGAACAGCAAAGAGCAACTGCCCGATAAAAGTAAGTCCGTACATAAGGAGGTCTAGGTTGGAGGGGTCTGCCATGGCCCAAAGAACGAGGAAGATCAACAATCCCAAAAGCCAAAAGTGACGCAATTTACGGATAAAACTTGCCGGACGAGTGTGACGGTGCTTGGTGTTAGACCAGGGTCTGTTATTTCGGTCGCCAGCGTCTCCTGATTGGGAGTCTTTATCCCCCGATGGTATACCGAATTTGTTCCTCCTGACTGCGTCGCCGACGGATGAATATTTGGATGGAACTTTCTCGTTCATTGAGTTCTACCACCTTAATTTATCCGATTTGCACTTCCACGAATTAGGCACCTGTATGACGATACCTTCGTTTTTAGTTTCCCCTCCCTTTCCAGGCAATTTCTTGAGTGTCGATCAATAACCCAGAACCAGGTTGAACAACGCAATTTTGAATAAGCTGGGTCGCGTTGGTTCCGTTGTAATACTTAAGCACGGCCCAAGGGCAGATAAAAGTCTCTTTGTGAATGAATATCTCAACAGGCTCCGAGTCGATCGTGACGGCCTCGGATTCATGCAGTAATTGACTAACGATCGGGAGTTCCTCCTCTTGGGCAAGATCGACCAAATAGAAGGTCACCTCGATCAGCTTGGTTAGCTCCTCATCAGTCCAATTGCCTGCGGCTAAATCGAGCGCCGTCATGACGACACGATCGTCGAGGGTGGATATATTTAGAACATCTAGTTTTGGAAGATCGTTCTCTATCTCGAGGGCGATTTGATGTTCGGAACTGGTGTCTGGGTTTGAAGCTGCTTCTAATTTGATCGCGATTCCGTAACGGTCAAGCAATCCAGGCCCAAAAGCAACCATCGCAGCTGCCAAAATCGCCAGACCTACTACGGACTTGATCGCATCTTCAAAACGTATCCCCCGTAACATATCTCACCGCTTCCTCGAACGCTCGCAAACATTGCGCTCAACCCTGTTAATTGAATTGTATAGGACAACAAGGTTGCGCTCGCTTACAGTCTGCTTACAGTCAGGGAAGCGGTGTTAAGGATTCGATTTCAACTGAGTTCTGGACAAAGAGAAAAGTTTACCAAGTAATTCCTGCTGCATACTTCATGGGTGTGATTTCCAACCAGGCGTTCTCAGATCGCTATGGATAGGACGATCCTGTTATCCATAGAATGAGCGCTAAGACTCCGATCGTAAGCAGAGGGAGCCCGATTTTCGTGAGTATAAATTTGGCGAAGCTAGGTTCCGATGGCGGGGTCTCAGCAACTCTGATTTCGGGTCTCGTCGAAAACTTACTGACCTCAGAAAGCCGTGCTAATCCTTCGACCAAGTGTGAATCGCGCGAAAGAACTGGCCCAATTAACAAAACGACTAGTATACCTGAAGCAACACCCGAAGGTATTCCAGTGGAAAAGGCAAAAGTAATGTGATCACCCACGATATACTTTCCGGAGGATTGTCCAAGATCGAGTCCGATCATTCGTATCGAATAGAAGAATGCTATTAAGACGATCCCGCTTACGACTGCCCATCCTAAGCTTCTGGTAAATCGACGTCTGATGACCAGCCACAATAGAAGACTCGCTATACCAACGACCACAATTCCGATGGTATTTTGATTATCCGCCATTGATTCAAAGAACGGATCAAGAAATATCCACAGGATCACGCTTAGCGAGTAGCTTAATGTGTTCGCCAAGATCCACCTTCTGACTTGGGGGAGATAACGTCTGATGAGCAGCCATTGAGAGAAGCCCAGGGTAAGCCCAACAAGCGGAAAGGCGATATAGAAATACATTCGTGGTGATGGATCAGTGAGTATGGAGTTCGTCAACGAATAAATAAAGAAGGAAAAAGTCAATCCGAGAAATAATCCTGCAGTACAGGCTATTAGCCACCACAACCAGATAGAAAACCCGTTGACAAACTTCTGTAATGTCGGCATTATTCACCCTCACAACACATAATCGATTACCATCCGTCTCTTTGCTAGTCCTCCAGAAGTACCAATTGAAGAGTCGATAATTTGATCTGTTGGTGACGATGGGTGTCTTGATCGATCTGGTACTTGAATTTTGTCACATGGTTATATGAAAAAGGATTTCAGGTTATAAATCCGTTCTGACAGAGGAATAGACATCGCATTAAATGTAAGGAAACCATTTTTGATACAACAGTAATGCCCAAAAGTAGCACAATCATAACCACATCTATATGATGAGGTGATGGACTTTTGACTGATATCAAGGTTTCCACAAAGAGGAATGATTACGTAGCTGAATGGAAATCGCGTAAATACTTGCTTATCGAAGGGTGACGCAGTTTACGTAACGCTTTATCCTGGATCTGACGGACTCGTTCACGAGTTATCTCGAAGATAGTTGCGATTTCCTCCAGTGTTCGTGGTTGTCCATCTACAAGACCAAAGCGCAGAATTAGGACTGTGCGTTCCCTGTCCTTGAGTTTGTCGAGGGCTAGAAAGAGCTTCTCGCGCAGTGAGTCGCGGAGCACAATTGTTTCCGGGTTTTCCTCATCAGATCCCGGGATAAATTCAGCCCAGGTACTCTCATCATCTTTTCCAATGGGGATGTCGATTGAGAGGGTCTCTTCCGCGTAGAGTTGCAGTTTCTCGATGCTCCTCGCAGCCCGAATCCAACGCCGGTAATGGGCAGGGTCAATCGGATTATGATTTGCGATACATCTCCGAATCTCTTGAGCCATCTCCGCTGGAATAAATTCTGATTCAAGGGCGAGTTCAAGCGATGTAGGATTCCTGCCCAGTTTTTGTTCCAGACTCGAGCTGATACGTCGGATTTTATTAATTTTCTCAATGATATGCACTGGCAAACGAATCGGACGTGCGAAATCGTCAATCGATCGCGTCATCGCCTGCCGTATCCACCATGTTGCGTAGGTGCTGAACTTGTATCCGAGCGCGGGATCGAACTTTGTTGCGGCGTGAATCAACCCGAGATTGCCTTCTTGGATAAGATCCAGAAAGGTTAAGCCTCGTCCCAAGTACTTTCGAGCGATATTCACTACAAGGCGCGTATTCGACTTAACCAAGTGCTCTTTAGCTACGCTCGCTTGAATTATTATCTGCTGCGTTTCGTCGATGAGTTCTTCTCCTTGAGGGAGCGATCGAGAAAGCGATGTGATCACCTGATGATCACTTGTATCTGACAATTCATTTAGAAGTATGTCCTGGAGCGAAGCAGGTAAGAGGTAGAGAGTCTGAACAAGCTCAACAGCCGTATTAGCTATTTCATTCCACGCTGGATCTAAACCCCAAAGGTCTTGTTCCAACCAATCTAATATTGATGAGGGAGAGTCGTCAAGGAAAGTTTCACGAAGCAAGAAGGCCTCTTCAAGAAACATGCTAAAAGGTGGGGGTGAAAAACCGAGTGTGAACGATCGTGACGAGAGATCATAGTACAGATCTAGTAGGCGATTGACACAAAGCTTGTAAAACGATCTCACATGGGAGATCTTCAACTTGGAGTCACGATAGGGCTGTAGTTTCTTGGCAAGCTTCTCCCCGCTGGTTATGACGAGGCCAAGTTTGAATTCTTGGTTCTGCTTGAGAATTGCATATTGACCAATCTCGCTTAGATAGATACTCAAACTATCCAGTTTAATGTTCATTGACGGATATCCTCAAGTAATTTTGCTTTAATATCAGAAGTAATTGCAGACTTATTCGGGTTTAAGGTTGATTCTGTATATCTGCGTGAGAGGTTTGAAATGGCTATGGCGAGGGAAAAGCCAAGAACCAGTGACGGCGAAAACTCATCTCGGAATAGTGAGGGATTCTGATGATGTTTCCACTTCTTAAACACATCTTTTTGTGTTTGGATGCGATTTTTAGTACTACAGGCACATGTGATCTGTTGGCGAGAAGTTATTCAGAGCATCTCCAGGCAGAATTCATCATCGTATACAAGCTCACCAATAGATGATCTCTGGTACCACCTCTCCTAAACTGATCTTATCTCTCACTTTCTTGTCACATCTCACCTCCGATCGGTGTCATAATAGTGAGAGCAGATCTATGCTGAGGTCGATATTGACAATCTCGGAAACTCAAAGACCCGCAGAAAAAAACCATGTTGAGGGCGGGACCAGGGAGTTTGATTCCCTATTTCAACAACACTGGCCTCTCGTTTTTGGGGTGACCCTTCGCATCCTCGGCGATCCCGATGAAGCAGAGGATCTTTCCCTGGAGGTTTTCTGGCGTCTCTATCGCAGACTTCAGGGCGACACTAAGGTTGCTAAGATTCGTAACCTGCGTGCATGGCTCTTCCGATCGGCAACAAACTTGGCGCTTAATGAGCTAAGAAGTCGGAAGCGTCGTACTCATTACGAAGTCCAAGCCGGGGTGTTCGACCAAGCTGAAAACTCGGTAGAGAACCCCATCGAGGACATTGAACGAGCCGAAGAGCGGGTGAGAGTACGTGCGGTATTGGCCGGCATGAAAGTGCGCGACGCGCAATTGCTTCTCTTGCGCTATACAGGTCTTTCCTATAAGGAAGTGGCCGAAGCATTGGATATAAAACCCAGTTCGGTGGGAACCCTCTTGGCGAGGGCGGAAAAAGCGTTCGAGGAACGCTATCGGGAATTGGAAGGAAAATGACGATGCATATAGAGGAAGGAACCCTTCGAGCGCTGGTAGATGGTGAGCTATCCAATACGGAAGAAACGCGGGTACGTGACCATTTGAGGACATGTGCTCAATGCGAGGGGACAATCAGTGAAATGACTGCAAGAGCAGAGCGTGTCCATCGTCACATGAGCTCACTTGATTCATCTGAAGACACGCCCTCAACTCAAATCATTCGTCAACGGCTACAGACACGTATAGATAAAAAGGAGACCAGTATGCTGGGGAGACTATTTCAAAGGAAGTACAGGCTCGCATGGACGACTGCAGCGGTTGTGGTTATCATCGCGATCTCCATGCTCTTTCCGCAGGTCCGAGTCCTTGCCGGACGTTTGCTGTCGCTCTTCCGTGTGGAGCAGATCCAGCCTGTAGAGGTAAGCCTCACCCTTGGGATGCTTCCGGACTACATGGAGGGTTATTTCGGTTCCCTCGATGTTCTACTTGGTGATCAGATCGATATGGAGGAGCTTGTGGAACCGCGCCAGGTTCAGGATGCCAGTGAGGCGAGTAAATTGGCTGGTTTCACCGTGCGACTGCCCAC
>Ga0111172_1025_pt1 | contig 47153 bp, 38 predicted proteins | sample DeeMarSWOR324_28_FD_80233 | JGI IMG/M metagenome (GOLD analysis project Ga0111172, IMG submission 80233) | Anaerolineae bacterium SM23_ 63 | reverse complement strand
TTCAGCGTACAATTCATCTAGCAGGCTTTGCAGGATTTCCGACGCTTCTTTCAGTCTTGGTCTCATGACGTCTTTCAATCGCGCCAATTCCTCAATCCCTTGTTGAGTGATGCGGTAGAAACGACGTGTGCGACGGTCTTCATCTTCCCATTCCCCCTCGACAAGATCGTGCTCCTCCATAATATTGAGCATGGGGTAAATCACACCTGGATTGCTGACCCAACGGCCATTTGTACGCTCTTGAAGCGCCTTCATGATCTCGTTTCCATATCGGGGTTGTTCTTCTAATAAGTGGAGCACTAAGAGGGGGAGCAAGCCGCCACCTTTGGCCAACATCAGACCGACGAAAGGGTTAAAGGTTCCGGGATCTGAAGATGCCCATCCTTTGAATCTTCGTCCCCTGAAGAACCAGTGTTCCTCCGGCTCTGTACCGAAGAACTCACGGAAATGATTCCGCCACATCTCCCTCAGCTTGTGGGGAGGATGACGACGGCCACGGCGGCGTTGGTGCCAATCATGCCAAAAGGGAGTCTCATCCATTGGTTTTTTTCGATGGGAGCACATGTTCGCTTCCTTTTCGGAATCTAAGTTGTGTCTGCTGACAGGAACTGCAATCATTAGGAGTAAAGATTTGGATTGGGTCTTCTCTCACATCTTACAACGACAGTTCTGCAGTATCTATCTGTTTGCTTCAGAAAAGATTTGAAGGATTTCACTGGGTGTTATTTATCTGAATAGGTTTTCACGAGAATCGTGACAAGCAACGTGCGCGATAGCAGCAGTTCTAGCGACGCCAAATGAGAAACGCGGTGAGAATTCTCAAGTTCTGCCTGAGATCTGTGGAGGAGTGGGTACTGAGCTCGATATCGATCGCTGCGATGCCGTTCAAGGAGGCCCAGTCGATCAGTTGGCCTGTGTACTGACAACCGGTGTCAACGGGTGGGTAGGGGTAGTCACTCACTCCAGCGATGGTTTCAGCGAGACTGAGAGAAGCAGGATCAGGCGGCTGACCTCCAGGAAAGATACCCAAAGCGGCGCTGTGGTAGTTGATCAGAGCGTCCACATGCTGACTGAGCAGGAATTGCATCAAAGCCTGGGTTTCAGGTTCCGAAGCGGGTGAGGGACCTGCAGTGGTGGGCAGAAGATTCCAACAGCCCGGCAAAGGCCATTCTGCTTGCCAATACGCAGGCCAATTTCTGTTCAGGTCGACCTCATTCTCGTTCGTGCGTCCATAGATCCCACGCGCACGATGATCCCCATCTGGATTCAGGGAGCGGAGGATATAAAGTGTCACATCTTGTGGGACGAGGTCCGTTCGTCCGGGAAGGATGGTGATCAGCTGGTCTGCCAAAGCGATGGTATTCCATTCATAACCGCCGTGTATTCCAGCGATGATCATCCGCTTGATCGGCCCTGAACCGAATTGATATACCTCCAAAGGACGCCCCTCAACAGAATAGCCGATGATCATCGGACCCAAACTGAAAGGGGTCTGGGTCTCTGTTGAAATGGGACCTGGATTTGGTGTCGGGATAACCGTGGGTGTTTCACTCGGAGGAGCTGGCGAGGTGGGTTGACCCGTGACGATGGGTTGTGAAATCCCAGCCGATCGTTTTGCCTCTGGGCTTAAAATAAGAGGGATGGAGCACGATGTGAGAGCGATCGTTATCAGGGGCAATGGGATCAATCTTGAAGGAAAAACCCTTAGATATCGATTGCTTATCATCCGTTTCAGCCATGAAGTTTTGCGGGTGGTCCTGACGATGGACCACAGTGATCTCATCGATCGCCTCCTGGCCTTCACGATCCCTCATACTCAGGATCTGATCAGCATACTATAGCATGGCTGACTCCACGAAAAAACCGTCAACTGCGAGAAGAGGTTTCATATAGAAGTAATTTGAATATACGTGGGATCATTATGCATCAAAGACCAGGACTACTATACGGTAGTCAAATCGTATGCCATTTGCTAAAATTGATCCGGTATGGCGCTATTCTTATTTCCTTCGACTGAGTTCTAAATGCCCCTCCAATCTGGCTCTTATCTCAAGAACCGCTACCGTATTGAGAGCGTCCTTGGACAGGGTGGTATGGGCGCTGTCTATGAAGCGTTCGATGTTAACCTTGGCATGAAGGTAGCGGTTAAAGAGAATCTCTTCACCACTGAGGAGTATGCACGGCAATTCCGTCGTGAAGCCACGATACTCGCGAGTTTACGACATCCCAATTTGCCGCGCGTGACGGACCATTTCGTCATCGAGGGCGAAGGTCAGTACTTGGTGATGGATTTCGTCGAAGGGATGGACCTGCGCGAAAGGCTTGAAAAAGGTGGCCCCATTCCAGAGGACGAGGCGCTGCCATGGTTCCTTGCCATCTCTGATGCGCTAGCGTATTTACACAGCCGCAAACCTCCTATCCTCCATAGAGACATCAAACCAGGAAACATAAAAGTCATGTCCGGTGGTCGAGCGATGCTCGTCGACTTCGGATTGGCGAAGGTGGTCGAAGATGGCGGAACGACAAGTACAGGGGCGAAGGCGATGACCCCTGGCTTTTCTCCACCTGAACAATACGGAACCGGTCGTACGGAACGTCGGACGGATGTTTATTCATTAGGGGCGACGATGTACGCGGCCTTGACCGCTGCTATTCCGGAGGACTCGATCCAACGCGCGATGGGGCGTGAGAAACTCACCCCGATTCGTAAACGCGTTCCCGAAGTGTCTTCGGGTGTGGCAAGAGTGATCGAGAAGGCACTCGCTGTCCACCCAGAAGATCGCTATCAATCTGTGAGAGAGATGGCAAACGCGTTGAGATCGGTTGCTGGGGCTGCACAACCCACCGTCGTGAGAAGTTATCCTTACCTCGAGCGCACCAAGGTAACGCCGGTTCAAGGATTAGAGAGGGAACTGGTTGATCGGAGATTGAAGAAGAGCAGTCGATGGCGTCGTTTACCATTATTCATTGTCATCGCCCTCACGATCGTTTTGATCGGTGTCGGAGCGAGATTTGCGGTACCAGATCTGATCCCTCGATTGGCTGATTTATTTTCCCCCAAGGCCACCGATTCCTCCCCGGGGGGTGTAGTAGAGACCCTAACGCCGGAAGTGTCTCCTGCCCCTTCAAGTGAACTTTCCCTTTTTCCTGAGTCACCAAGCCCAGAGGCCAACGAGGCGCCGACTCTAGCTCCACCTGCGAACGGGACCGAAACTTCACCGCTTGTTCCATTTGATACCCCTCAAGGTGGTGGGGTAGGTCAAATCGCGTACGTGTCCGAGAAAAGTGGTGTCCCACAAATTTATCTCATCAATGTGGACGGAACGGGGGAGATACAGTTAACGTTCACCAACGACGGCGCTTGTCAACCAGCGTGGTCACCCAATGGAATGCAATTGGTGTATACCTCCCCCTGTCAGGACAACGTGGAAGAGTATCCGGGGTCCGGTTTGTGGCTCATATCATTCGATGAGGCTGACGACCCTTCTGATCCGGAGCCTGTACCAACAGGGCCAGGAGCGGGTGGGGATTACGATCCAGCATGGGCTCCTGACGGAGAGCGCATCGCCTTTACCTCGCGACGAGATGGCATACCACAAATCTACGTCGTGAACGTCGCAGATGGTTCGGGTTTACTTAACTTGAATGAGAACAAAGCGTTTAACCGCCAACCAACGTGGTCTCCGGATGGGACAAGGTTGGCTTTCACCTCCAGCCGCGGCGGGATTTATAAGATTTGGATCATGCCTGCAACTGGTGGCGATGAGGCACAATTTGCCTACGGCGAAGGGGTAGAAGACACCTCTGCGGATTGGTCCGGGGATGGCGAGTTGATCGTATTTCAACGCAGAGAAGGCTCTTATCCATACTTGATTACAGGACGATTCAAACAAGAACGTTATGAGTCTCGCCTCTGCCAGAGTGGTAGGGTTTCCGGTTATCCGATGGCGGAACCTGGTTGGTCCCCAGATGGATGGTGGATCATCTTTGAGACTTGGCCGGATGGCAAAAACCACAATATCGGCATTGTCACCAACGACTGCACAGAATTTACAGAAATAACTTTCAATCCCGCACGAGACTATGATCCCGCTTGGCGCCCTCTACCTTAACCGACGGTGGGTTCTTAGCGTTGTTCTCTTTTCAATTGTTACATCTTACAAGCAATGAGGAAGAGTGTCAGGTAGGGTGTGGAACTCTGTACTTGATGCATTTTGTTGCTTGTTGCATAATCGATGTGTCTGGGGACCTTCTATTGCTACAAAGGGAATTCAATCAAGTGCGTGTGATCAAACCGCTGATCTACGGAGAATGAACGGGAGCGTATCATGACAGCAAGATTGATTGACGGAAAGGCAGTCGCAGCAGAAATTCGGCAAGAAGTTGGCGAAGGCGTTGAGAAGCTGATCGCCGCAGGAGGACCGCGACCTGGCTTGGCAACGGTTCTGGTAGGTGAAAACCCTGCCTCTCAAACTTATGTCCGGATGAAACGTAAGGCTTGTAATGAGTTGGGTATCGAATCCTTTGGGCACGAGCTTTCTGCTGATGCATCCCAGGAGGAGGTCGAGGCATTGGTTAAAGAGCTCAACGCGGACCGGAAGGTCCACGGTATTCTGGTCCAATTGCCGTTGCCCGCCGGTCTGGATGAGGAAGCGATTCTAAGAGCGATCGAGATTGAGAAAGATGTGGACGGGTTCCATCCCGTGAACATCGGTCGACTGGCGCAGAAAGGACGCGATCCCTTGTTTGTCCCCTGTACCCCCGCGGGGTGTATCACGCTGCTCAAGAAGGCCGGGGCAGAATTAGATGGCGCAAGCGCGGTTGTAGCTGGTCGTTCAAACATTGTTGGTATGCCAGCGGCACTCTTACTCGTGAAAGAAAATGCTACGGTGACGATTTGCCATTCACGCACCCGCGACTTAGCATCCGTATGCCGTGAGGCTGATGTCCTCATTGCTGCCATCGGACGTCCGCAAATGATCCGCGGTGATTGGATCAAACCGGGAGCGTATGTGATTGATGTTGGGATCAATCGAGTGGACGATCCAGAGGCAAAACGAGGATACCGTTTGGTGGGTGATGTGGCCTTTGATGAGGCGGTGGAGATCGCTGAGGCGATCACACCTGTGCCGGGCGGGGTTGGACCGATGACCATTGCTGGTTTGATGCAAAACACCCTGCGTTCTGCGCGTCGCTCGATGACTTGAGATGTCGTAAGCGTGTCCAATTGCCGCACCGCTCATTCGTCGAGCGGTGCGGTGGGTTAAACTATAGGTTTAACCCACCTCATCAATCTACGATTGCTTGCTTGAAGTTAGAAATTTACGGCTGTAGTGATGACACTAAAGCCTACTCTAGCTGAATCCTTCAGGGTATGCATAGATGCGCAGGTGAAAGCCTGCGGCTACATTTTACGACTTCTGACTTACGACTTGCAGCTTGAAGCCTGCGACTTGAAGCTTGAAGCTTCCATCAATTGACGCTCATTCCTAGCGATGTTAGACTTCACGCACCGAGCGAAGGGAGGATCGATGGCCACGCTCCTCATAAGACACGCCACCGTGCTGGTCACGATGGATGGAGAACGAAGGGAGATCCATGACGGTGCTCTCCTCGCTCGAGATGGCTGGATTGAACAAGTTGGACTTACCGCTACGCTCCCAAATGAAGCCGACAATGTCATCGATTTGACTGGCCATCTGGTACTCCCTGGATTGGTAAACACCCACCACCATTTCTATCAAACGCTCACACGAGCCCTTCCAGCGGCACAAGATGCCAATCTTTTCCACTGGCTAAAAACACATTATCCTATTTGGGCCGGCTTGTTGCCAGAGGACGTCCAAATCTCCACCAAACTTGCCCTGGCAGAATTAGCGCTTTCCGGCTGTACGACAGCTTCCGACCATCTCTACATCTTTCCAAACGGATGTCGTCTTGATGATGAAATCGAAGCTGCGAGGGAATTGGGGTTACGCCTGCATGCCTCGCGTGGTTCGATGAGCCTTGGAGAGAGTCAAGGTGGGTTACCTCCCGATAGTGTGGTAGAAAAAGAGGAGGACATTTTAGAAGACACTCGAAGGGTGATCGAAACGTATCATGATCCTCAGCCGGGAGCCATGACCCGGATCGTCGTCGCTCCTTGCTCACCTTTCTCGGTTACCCCGGACCTGATGCGTCAGGCAGCAGCTCTGGCAAGATCCTATGACGTTCCTTTGCATACTCACTTAGCAGAAACGCTCGATGAAGAGAAATTTTGCCTTGAGCAATTTGGGCATCGCCCCTTAGCATACGCCGAGGAACTTGATTGGGCAGGCGAGGACGTATGGTTCGCCCACGCAGTGCATATCAACCCAAAGGAAGTGGGCAGAATGGCAACCAGTGGCATTGGTGTTGCCCACTGTCCCTCATCCAATATGCGACTGGCATCGGGGATCGCTCCGATTCGACGCTATCTTGCTGCGGGCGTGAAGGTCGGGATAGGAGTGGATGGATCGGCCAGCAATGATGGCTCCCATCTACTGGCTGAGGCGCGTCAAGCGATGTTGATCTCGAGAGTTGGAGCTGTTACGGCCCCAGAAATTAACGGTCAGGGTGAGCTGCTAACGGCTCGTCAAGCGCTCGAGATGGCAACACGCGGAGGGGCAGCGGTCCTCGGCAGGAAGGACATTGGCTCGCTTGAGCCTGGTAAATGCGCTGATTTCATCGCAATCGACCTCAACCGGGTGGAGTTCGCGGGTGGATTACACGACCCGGTCGCTTCCCTTGTTTTCTGCGCATCCGTACCGGTTGATTTCAACTACGTTCATGGCAATCCAGTGGTGGTTGAGGGTCGATTGGTAACAAGCGATCTGGAAGTTCTTATCGAGGCACACAATCAATCAGCTGATCGTCTTGTTAATGGCGGTTAATGGCGACAGCTTTTTCCTCTTAATGGGAGGACTTGAATGGGTTCAGAATCTTGGAGCGAGATTAGTCGTGGCTTGGTGGATGTAGCCATGGGTCGAAAGCCCGCCACTTTGGTCATCAAAGGTGGGCGTTGGGTTTGCGTTCAGTCGGGTGAAATCATCGAGGCCACCGATATCGCCATTATGGGCGAGCGTATCGCCTACGTCGGTCCCGACGCTAGCCATACCATCGGTCCAGAGACAAAGATCATTGAGGCTCAAGGTCGTCATATCGTTCCGGGTCTGCTGGATGGTCATGTGCATATCGAGTCGGGGATGTTGACAGTGACCGAGTTTGTACGCGCAGTCCTGCCTCATGGAACGACGGGGATGTTTGTCGACCCCCATGAAATTGCGAATGTATTTGGATTGAGGGGGGTGCGGATGATGGTTGATGAAGCTGCGATCCAACCCATTCATGTGTGGGTTCAAATGCCATCATGTGTGCCCTCTGCCCCTGGGTTGGAGACGCCTGGAGCTGAGATAGGGCCAGCGGAGGTGGCTGAAGCGATGAACTGGCCGGGCATCATCGGGCTAGGTGAGATGATGAACTTCCCGGGTGTCTTCCTCAGCGATGTGAAAATGCATGACGAAATGGCGAAAACCCGAGCCGCGAAAAAAGTGATTGGGGGGCATTATGCCTCTCCTGATCTTGGGTTGCCGTTCCATGGGTATGTGGCTGGAGGACCGGAAGACGACCATGAGGGTACACGATTGGAGGACGCCGTCGCTCGCGTCCGCCAAGGGATGAAGGCCATGCTGCGTTATGGTTCCGGTTGGCTTGACGTCGCCGCCCAAATCAAAGCGGTGACCGAGTTGGGCCTGGATCCGAGACATTTCATCCTCGTGACCGATGACATTCATTCCGGCACCTTAGTCCAGGAAGGACACATGGATCGGGTCGTACGCCACACCATTGAACAGGGTGTGAGCCCGATAACAGCTATTCAGATGGCTACACTCAACACAGCCGAGCATTTTGGCGTTGCACGTGATGTGGGACAGATCGCCCCCGGACGTTTCGCCGACATCCTTCTTGTGAGTGATCTGCCCAACTTGGTCATCGACATGGTTTTCGCTCGCGGAGACCTGGCAGTGGAGAACGATGAGTTATTGATTGACTTGCCAGAATTCGAATATCCACCAGAAATTAAATCATCCGTACACGTTGGCCGAACGTTATCTCGTGAGGATTTTGTACTTCCATCATCTTGCGAGGGTGAGGTGGAGGTTAATGTCATCGGAGTGGTTGAGAATCAAGCGCCCACAAAACATGTAAAGCTCAAGCTTCAAGCTGAGGATGGTCAATTATCGGTGGACATGGGACGCGATCTGGCCAAGGTCGCTCTCGTCGAGCGTCATCGTGGTGCCGGGGAGGTCAGAGTCGCTCTGGTCCAAGGATTTGGATTTGATGTTCCATGCGCCGTTGGTTCGACCGTTGCTCATGATTCCCACCATATGATCGTTGTGGGAACGGATGAGTCAGATATGGCGTTGGCTGCCAATGAACTGGCCCGAGTTGGGGGAGGGCAAATCGTCATTCGTGAGGGTGAGATCCTCGCCCTGGTTGAGTTGCCCATTGCTGGATTGATGTCCGATGAACATGCAGAGATCGTAGCTGAGAAAGCCGAAAAGATTTTAGAAGGCTTTCGCCAATGTGGCTGCATGTTAAACAATGCTAATATGCAACTAAGTCTCTTAGCTTTGGTGGTCATCCCTGATCTTCGGATTTCCGACAAAGGTCTGGTCGATGTCAATCGATTTGAGATCATCCCGATTATTGAAGGCGAGACCTGAAATCTGAATCTGTTGCTTGGAGGATCTTGAAGACAAAAGCAAATATAACCAGCGAACGAGATCACATCAATCTTGAAGCTCATATATCTTCTCCGCATATCGGAGCTAATCTCTTAACGATCTTTAAGGGCATGGAACCTAGAACTTTTCTGCCTTCCGAACTGGTCTAGACATCATAGAAGGGAGTCTCTCGCATCGGTTTTACTGAATTCTTATGCTTCTACACAGCACCGTAGGTGGGGGATGTAAAAAACGAACAAAGTGTTCTTTAACACGATCAAGTTTTATGGAGTTGTTCCTAACGATAAACAAATTGGAACGACGAGGAGGTTAAGCGATGCGTAGTTTTGCAGGACGCGATATCCTTTCTTTGAAGGGGTTTGAGCGTGAAGAATATTTCCGAGTTTTTGAAGTCTGTGATAAGTTGGCACCGATTGCGCGTGATCGCCTGAACTCAGATTTACTGGCGAACAAAATCTTAGTAACCGCTTTTTATCAACCGAGCACCCGTACTCGCCTAGCGCATGAGGCTGCGATGCTTCGATTGGGCGGTCGAGTAACGGGCTTTTCCGATGTCAGAATGACTCGAGCCGGTGATTTCTACCAAGAGTCCATTAAAGACACCGTCCACATGTTGGAATACTATGGCGACGTGATCGTCATGCGGCATTTTCAGCAAGGTGCGCCAGCGGAAGCTGCTCGCTGGGCAAGCGTACCCGTTATCAACGCTGGAGATGGTTGGGGAGAACACCCCACACAGGTGTTGACCGATATGTATACGATTTTCAAGGAATTGGGTCGCTTGGATGGATTACATTTCCTGCTTGTGGGTGATATGCGTATGCGCACCATGCATTCGATGAGCTACGCGATGGCGCAATTTGATATTGAGGCGACCTACATCGCTCCACCAGAGATGTCCTTAACCGACGAGTTCAAGGTGGAGATCGATGAGCTTAATCTACGTTATCGTGAGGTGGAGCATATCGAGCAGGCCATCGCGGATGCCGATGTGATCTACATGGAACCAGTGGTTCAGCCTGACTATACGAAGAGTCGAGACGAGCGGGCTGGTGATGTGGCGCTCACGCCGGCTAACTATCAAGTCACCAAGAAACTAATGCGAGGCGCCAAACCGGATTCGATCATCCTGCATTCACTCCCTCGGATGGATGAGTTATTAGAAGAGGTTGATTACACGCGTCATGCTCGATATTGGGTTGAAGCCTATAACGGCGTGGTGATGCGAATGGGTCTTCTGGCATTGGTTCTGGGAGCGATGGAGTGAGGATGGGATTAGGGATCGGGGATTAGGGATCAGGAACTGATAGGGCACCAAGTCACATGGGCACCAGGGCACCTGGGTTGATCCTGATGACACCTAGGTGCCGTGGTGCCAAAGCGCCCAAGCACCTTACTCATCCCTAGTCCCTGATCCCAGATCCCTATCTTTCGCATATAAGATTTAGGAGAGTGGATCCAAATGCAAACCGACCTTCGAGGTAGAAACCTCATCAGCGATCTTGATTTCAGCAAAGAAGAAGTCGAGACTGTGATCGATGTGGCCTTTGATTTGAAGCGTAAGCGCGCCTTGGGTGAGCCCCATCCATACTTGCGCGATAAGGTGCTGGCGATGTTGTTCTTCTTTTCCAGCACCCGTACACGTGGCTCCTTCGAAGCGGGGATGGCTCAACTCGGTGGGCATGCCGCCTTCATTGAGTCGAGGACCACGCAGATATCACACGGCGATACCGAAAAGGAAATGGGAGACATCTTCGGTCGCTATTTCGATGGGATCGCGATCCGGCATGTTGACTGGGGAATTGGCAATCGTTATCTCAATCTTGTTGCAGAGGCATCTCGCGTTCCAGTCCTCAATATGCAATGTGACTTCTATCATCCCTTTCAGATTCTGGCCGATCTATTGACCATCATGGAGAAGAAGGGTCGTGATCTGCAGGGAAAGCGGATGGTGGTCTCCTGGGCTTATGCGGCCTCCTATTTGAAACCGATTTCGGTACCACAATCACTCATCCTACAGATGCCGCGCTTCGGCTTGGATCTCGTGCTGGCGCACCCGCCTGAATTCAAGCTTATGCCTGAGGTTATGGATCAGGCGCGAGAACAAGCACGGAAGTACAACACAGCCTTCGAGGTAGTGGATGACATGGAGACGGCGTTCAAGGACGCCGATATCCTTTATGCAAAGTCTTGGGGTCCATTGTGTACAACCACCGATCCTGATGAAGGCAAGCGAATCCAAGATCAGTATCAGGACTGGATCACGGACGAGCGAAAGGTGGCCCTTGCTAAAGAGAATGCAATCTACATGCATCCTCTTCCAGCCGATCGCAACATTGAGGTCACCGATGGGGTGATCGATGGACCACATAGCGTTGTCTTCGATGAGGCCGAGAACCGACTGCATGTTCAGAAAGCGGTGATGGCGCTAACGATGCGCTGAGATGTAGGATTGGGATGAATCTGGTTACAGAATTCTTATCAAATCCGCACTTTTTCAGGAGGTGCTTATTGAACTTTACTCAGTGAGTTCGTGAAACTCTTCAATCCCAAAACATTCTTTCTGTAGGAGGAGGATAAGATGTTGCATTCTAAGATGGGACGAGTCGCCTTCCTTGTGACGATTTTCGCGTTGCTTGCCACGGCATGTGGTACCCCAGCAACCGAAGCTCCCCCCGAGGAGTTCGCCTTCGGCGTGATCTTGGTTGGACCCAAAAACGATCGAGGATGGAGCCAAGCCCATTATGAGGGAGGTCTCTATGTTGAAGAGAGCCTGCCAGGGGCGCGCATGATTGTCTTCGAAAGCCTCAACCCTGCCGACAAACCCGAGGCAACACTGGAAGGCGTTGTGGACGACATGGTTGATCAGGGCGCGACTTTAATCTTTACCACTTCCGATGAGTTCGAGGAAGACACTATAGGAGCAGCGAATAAGTATCCAGATGTCACCTTCATCAGCATCTCCGGCGACGATGCATGGTCTGATGGAATGGATGCGGGCAAAGCGCCATCGAATGAGGGTAATATCATGGGGCGCATGCCAGATATGAAGGCCATTGCTGGTTGCGCTGCCTCCTTGGCGACCGAAACCGGCAAGATCGCCTATTTAGGTCCCTTGATCAACTTTGAAACCCGACGTTTGACCGCCTCTGCATACCTCGGCGCACGCTATTGCTATGAAAACTATCGTGGTTTGGATCCGGATGACCTGGGGTACGAGGTAACCTGGATCGGATTCTGGTTCAACATTCCAGGTGTGACATTGGATCCCACGGAAGTCGTCACTGGTTTCTTTGATGGCGGAGTAGATGTCGTGATCAGCGGGATCGACACCACCGAAGGGATTGTCGTCGCGGGTCAGCGTGCTGACCAAGGCGAGAAGGTGTGGGCGGTTCCCTATGACTATGAGGGTGGTTGCGAGGAAAAACCGGAGATCTGCCTCGGAGTGCCCTTCTTCAATTGGGGCCCTGCTTACCTCGCAACTGCCCAAGCAGTTAGTGACGGTACCTGGACCCAATCTTGGGAATGGAACCCGGCCTATTGGGATAATCTGACCGATGAGGATAAGAGCCACGTCGGTTGGGTCGATGGCCCTGGACTGACGGCAGAGATGAAGGCTGATCTCGATGACTTTATTTCTGGACTAGCCTCGGGCGATATTGTGATCTGGAAAGGCCCGATTAACCTTCAGGATGGCACGCCTTACTTGGCAGATGGTGAAATAGCATCAGACAAGCAGATCTGGTACTTGCCAAAGTTGCTTGAGGGCATGGAGGGATCCAGCGAATAGGTAAGAAATTTATAAAGGGTGGGATGGAGAGCGACATACTCGTCGCTCTCCTCTACCCCGATTCCAGTCAATGTGGTGAAAGAATTAAGACGACATGAAAGTAGCAATTCGCGATATCCGCAAGTATTTTGGTCAAGTGAAAGCCAATGATGGGATCAGCCTCGTTCTTGAACCGGGCCAGATTTACGGGTTGCTCGGTGAGAACGGGGCAGGTAAATCCACGTTGATGAAGATTCTATCCGGGTATCATCAACCGGATAGTGGACAAATCGAACTTGATGACAAAGATGTGAAGTTTAGCTCCCCAGCAGAAGCCCTCGCAAATGGTGTGGGTATGATCTATCAGGATCCTCTCGATGTGCCCTCGATGCGAGCGGTGGAGAATTATCTTTTAGGACGTGATTCAAGGATCAATCTTGCGTACTCCGGGGCAACCTCGGAGATGATCGAGAATGCCTCTCAGTTGGGTTTTGAGATCGACCCTCAAGCCTTCATCGATACGCTGTCCATCGGTGAACGCCAACAACTCGAACTCCTGCGTTTGCTGGCTCTAGGTGCAGAAGTGCTCATCTTAGATGAGCCCACCACAGGTATCAGTGCGGATCAAAAGGAAGGTCTTTTCACGTCCATTCGGAAGCTTGCTAAGGAATCAGGCAAGACCGTCATTCTAGTTTCTCATAAGCTCTCGGAAGTTCAGGAATTATGTGATCATGTCTTGGTGTTGTGTAAAGGGAAATTTGTGGGTGCAGTGGATATCCCATGTTCAACCGAGCGTTTGGTGCAGTTGATGTTCAAAGAGATACCTCCGCGTAGTTCACGCGTCTCATATATCCGTGAGCAGAATCTGCTCGAGCTGAGTCAAGTTGAGTTCGAAGGTGAACGACTCACTGTGACCGAGATCAATCTGAACGTTCGAGCGGGGGAGGTCTTTGGACTGGCGGGATTAGAAGGTAGCGGTCAAAAATTACTTTTACAAGCTTGTGCTGGTTTGATCCAGCCTAAACGGGGTAAGATCATCTTGGACAGGGAAGACGTGACACGCTTTTCCTATCACCAAATGCGAGCAGCAAGTGTCGCCTACCTGCCCGCCGGTCGTCTGGAGGAGGGATTGGTTGCCGGCTTAAGTTTAACAGAACATATGGCTCTAGCTAGACCCCAACAGGGTTTTGTGGTGGATTGGAATTATTTCCAAAGGGAAACGCAGTCACAAATTGACAAGTATCAAATCGTCGGGCGGCCCGAGACGCTAGTTCATGAGCTCTCCGGTGGAAACCAGCAGCGAGCCCTTTTTGCGCTACTACGGAGCCCATTGAAGCTTCTTTTACTCGAACATCCGACACGGGGTTTGGATGTCCTTTCCGCACAATGGATCTGGCAGCTGTTAGTTAATCGGGTTGAAGAGGGTGGCTCCATCTTGTTCTACTCCGCGGATCTTGACGAGTTGGTGGAACGTAGTGATCGGATTGCAGCTTTTTCTGGAGGTATGATGTCACGTATTGTCACCGCAACCGAGACGACGGCCGACGAGATCGGTCATCTCATCGGAGGGGAGCAATGAGTCTAGGTCGGATTGCTCGTCATCTGTGGCCGACGGTGCCAGTCCTTATCGCGCTTGTCATCACGGGACTGCTATTGGTTGTGTTCGGTGTCAGCCCCCAAGTAGGATTTGGGGCAATGTTACAGGGTGCTTTTGGTGACCCATCGAGGGTGCTGAGCGTGGCTGCCTTCTGGGTACCGATTGCCCTTGCCTCTGTAGGTCTCGTGGTGACATTCACTGCAGGATTATGGAACATCGGTGTGGAAGGGCAAATTGTCATTGGCGCAATCGCCGCAAGCTGGGTGGCGCTGAAATTTAATTTCCCCGGTCCGATGCAGATTACCTTCGAAATCCTGGCTGCAATGTTCGCGGGTGCAATCTGGGCGGGTGTAACCGCTATCCTGAAGACACGCGGTAAGGTTCACGAGATCTTCGGCGGTTTGGCACTCAACAACCTCGCCATCATCTTTACCAATTATTTGATCTCAGGACCATGGCAGCCGCCGGAGGGCGGCACATTTCGCGGCACAGTGCCGTTCCCGGCCAAAGCCCTTTTACCCTTGTACGGTGATTCGCGTCTGAGCCCAATCTCGGTTGTGATGCTGATCGCTGCGGTTGTTGTCGTCTTTCTCCTCTTGCGAGGAAGTTATTGGGGACTAAAGCTGAAGGCCCTTGGTAAAAACCCGTCATCCGCTTTTTTGCTAGGGGTTTCCAGTGAAAGGGAGACGATCCTGGCGTTAATGTTCTGCGGGGCATTGGCTGGATTGGCTGGTGCCGTTCGTGTGACGAGTTGGTTTGATAGTCTACGGCAGAGCATCTCGGGTGGGATCGGTTATCTAGCTCTTTTAGTGGTTATGTTGAGTGCTTTTCGTGTTCTGCTAATCCCATTCATTGCGTTTTTCTTCTCAGCTGTGCTCAATGGCAGTATTACGCTTCAACTTAGGACTCAGCTACATTCGTCCTTAGGCGGTATTCTCACCGGTGTATTGGTTTTGATGGTGTTGCTTTTTGGTGAGCTTCGACAATTAAAAAGGTTTGATGAGAGGAGGGTAGGCTCAAGACCAGATGAGTGATTCGGAATTAGTAAGGATACTATCATCGATCGTGCTGCAATCCACCCCTCTCGCGATTGCAGTCTGCGGGGAGACCATTACAGAACGAGCAGGGGTGGTGAACCTTTCGCTTGATGGCACCATGCTACTGTCCGCTATGGTTGGTTTTGTCGCAGGTCTGCTTAGCGAGAGTGTATGGGTGGGATTTCTAGCGGCAGCTGGGGTGGGCGCCCTGTTCGCCTTTATCATCGCCTTTGGCTCTATTCGTCTACGCAAGGATCAATTTGCTGTTGGCTTTGTATTGACATTGCTTGGTGATGAACTTAGTGCCTTCCTGGGTCAAAACTATACCCGAATCCCTGGCCAGAAAGTTTCGCATCTTGGCATTCCGCTGTTGAAGGACATCCCCATCCTTGGCCCTATATTTTTTGACCACGATCCGGTGGTCTACTTTGCATTCATTCTGGTAGGTATAACTTGGTGGTGGATGTTCCGAACCCAACATGGCCTTCGATTACGTAGCGCAGGTGAGCGGCCTGAGGCGGGCTTTGTGCGGGGCATTAACGTCAATCGATTACGCTATATCTATACTTTGGTTGGCGGATCGTTGGTTGGTATCGCTGGTGCAGCGTATTCCCTTGACATCAAACTCGGCTGGAGCGAAGGCCACACCCGTGGTCTTGGTTGGATCGCTTTGGCAATTGTCATCTTTGGGGGTTGGTCACCTATTCGTGGAGCTTTTGGCGCGTTGCTATTTGGTGCGAGCAAAGCTTTGGCGGCGGCTCTACAACGAAGCTTCCCTGAAGAATCAGTGGTTGTATTCAATGCCACACCCTGGGTGTTGATGATCGCGGTCTTGTTGTTGGTTGGCAGTGACGCAACCGATCGTCTCATCGTACTTGCGCCTCGAAGGTTCCAATCTCGATTACGGCAGCTGCTCAGAGTAAGACCTCCTGGTGCTTTAGGCACTTTGTTCATCCCCGGCGAATCGGGAGGGGAATAGATTGGGCACCTTCCTGGGCTATCGCTGTTCAATGTGCGGTGCAGAGTACGATCCGGATGCGGTTACCTACACCTGTCCAGTAGATGGCGGTAACCTCGATATCACCCTCGATTATGAGCGCATCCGTGATCGGACTATACTTTCAGATTTGATGGCTTCGACAGAGAGCTCAATTTGGCGTTACTTGCCGCTTCTCCCTGTGGATGATCCTGGCCATCTCGACACTCCCTTGCGCGCCGTTGGCTGGACACCGCTCTTTGCTCCCTCCAGATTGGCGGAGGAACTGGGTTTGTCCAATCTGTGGTTGAAAGACGATGGGCGAAACCCCACCGCGTCGTTCAAAGACCGTGCCAGCGCAGTCGTTGTCGCAAGAGCACAGGCCATCGGAGCAGAGGTGGTGGTCACGGCCTCCACCGGGAACGCCGGCGCAGCGCTGGCTGGGATGGCTGCGGCAGTCGGGATACCGGCGGTGATCCTTGCTCCTCAAACCGCGCCTCAAGCTAAGGTAGCCCAATTGCTGATCTTTGGTGCCCGAGTGTTCCTGATCGATGGCAGTTACGATCAAGCCTTTGACCTCACCCTGGAAGCCGCTGAGGCTTTCGGGTGGTACTGTCGCAATACCGGATATAACCCCTTTACAGCCGAGGGAAAAAAGACGGCCGCTTTTGAAATTTGTGAGCAATTAACCCGCGCTGAAGGGATGGTTCGCGAACCGCCTCTACAATGGGAGACTCCCGATGTGGTGTTCGTTTCTGTCGGTGATGGCAACATCATCTCTGGGTTGCATAAAGGGTTTAAAGATTTATACGAACTAGGATGGATTGGACGTGTTCCCCGATTGTATGGGGTCCAATCGCATGGATCGGCAGCGATTTACAATGCCTTCACAAGCGGGACAGAAGAGATCAAGCCTGTAAAGGCGCAGACTTTGGCGGATAGCATCTCTGTGGATCTGCCCCGAGACGGATTACGTGCCGTACGAGCAGCGACCGAGACGGGAGGGGCTTTCCTCGCGGTGCAAGATGAGGATATCCTAGAGGCAGTGCGGGAATTGGCCCAAAAAGCAGCGGTCTTTGCAGAGCCAGCGGGTGCAGCCTCGTATGCTGGATTGATCAGGGCTTTATCCGACGGTCATGTTGGACCGATGGAAAATATCGTCGTTCTCAACACCGGAAGTGGGTTGAAGGATGTAAACGCCGCGATGAAGGCAGCCGGTGAGGCAATTATCATTGAACCAAAACTGGAGGCTCTTGAAAAGGCTTTGCTTTAGCCTATGCTTTTTGTGAGGGGCGGAAAAATGGATTCGAAAAGACCTGTGACTTTCTCGATCGCGGTTCCCGTATACAACGAGGTTGAATCTCTACCCGAACTCTACCCCCGGGTTCGTGCAGTGATGGAAAACTTAGGCGAACATTGGGAGTTGATTCTCGTCGACGATGGCAGTACAGACGGTTCGACTGAGGTCATCCGATCGTTGTCCGCTGAAGACAATCGTGTTCGAGCGGTCATCTTTGCTCGCAACTTTGGCCATCAGATCGCCATCACTGCAGGATTGGATTATTCCCGGGGCGAGGTGGTCATCATCATGGATGCTGATTTACAGGACCCGCCCGAGGTGATCACCGACCTGGTAACAAAATGGCGAGAAGGATATGAGGTTGTCTACGCGGTGCGTGAAGAGAGGGTAGGAGAATCCTGGTTTAAAAAGATCACAGCTGCATTTTTCTACCGGTTGATTAACCAAATAACAGATGTGAGCATTCCACTCGACACGGGTGATTTTCGACTATTAGATCGTAAGGTTGTGGACACTTTAAATACCATGCGGGAGCGTCATCGGTTCCCCCGCGGAATGGCGGCCTGGGTAGGCTTCAGACAAATTGGTGTACCCTATAAACGTGCGGCGCGCTATGCAGGGGAAACCAAGTATCCATTTAGAAAGATGCTGCGCCTCGCGCTGAACGCCATCACAGGTTTCTCGTACTTCCCTCTCCAACTTGCGACATACTTCGGATTTGTTTGCGCTGGTATCAGTGCACTCGCCATTCCGGTCGTGATTGTGCTGAGACTGGCAGGAAATCAGGCTTTCTTTGGCCAAGCAACCACATTGATCGCCGTACTCTTCTTAGGTGGAGTCCAATTGATTTCACTCGGCATCCTAGGGGAGTATGTGGGTCGGTTATATGATGAGGTAAAAGGAAGACCGCTGTATATTGTGCGCGAAACGCATGAAGCGATTGAATCTGATTGAGTAGACCAGGAAAGGAGCCCGTCGGTCAAATGATTGATCTTTCGGTTTCTGAAGAGCGGTTAGAACGAACGGTTGAGCGGGCACGTGAGCGAGATATCATCATCCCCACCTTCGCACAAATGAAAGATCCAGCATTAATCCCCGAAAGGATCAAGGAGGAGTTGCGGGGCATTGGGCTTTGGGATTTGGGGTCCCGCAACCTTTTCCGTATCACATGGAAGAACGAGCCCGTATCCAAGGGCGGTTCTTTTGGAGGGGCGAACTACCTCGAAATCCCTACAAGCCTGACGGGAGTAGAAGCCCGAATTATCGCCTTGGTGGGAAAGTGGTTTCCCACTGGATCTCACAAGGTCGGGGCGACCTTCGGCTGCCTCGTCCCTCGCTTGGTTACAGGCCAGTTCGACCCAACGACCGATAAAGCGGTATGGCCATCGACCGGAAATTACTGCCGTGGCGGAGCGTATGATGCATCTTTGTTAGCTTGTGAATCGATCGCCATCCTTCCGGAAGGTATGAGCCGTGAGCGTTTCGAATGGCTTTCAAAGGTAGCCGGGGAAGTGATCGCCACCCCGGGAAGCGAGTCCAATGTCAAGGAGATCTTCGACAAGACATGGGAGTTAAAGCAAACACGGCAAGACATCGTTGTTTTCAATCAATTTGATGAGTTCGGCAATTATCTCTGGCACTATGAGGTTACGGGACACGCGATGGAAGAGGTGCTGGAAGCTGAGCTAGGTCCGCAGGACGCATACCGAGGTGTGGTGTTGACCACAGGCTCTGCAGGCACGATCGGTTGCGGCGATTATATGAAGCAAATCTTTCCCACCAGTAAGATCGCAGCCGGAGAAGCTCTTCAATGCCCGACGCTTATCGAGAATGGCTTCGGGGCACACCGCATTGAGGGGATTGGTGACAAGCATGTACCTTGGATCCACAACGTCAAGAACACCGACATCGTGATGGCACTTGATGACAACGTGATCGTGAATCTGGCTCGGTTGTTCAACGAACCGACTGGGAAAGCATACCTGGTAAATCAGGGCGTTCCAGAAACCTTTACTGAACAATTGGACTTACTAGGTTTTTCGAGTATTGCCAACCTATCGATGGCGATCAAGTTTGCCAAGTATTATGAATTAGGCCCACATGACGTCATATTGACGGTATTTACAGATTCAATGGAACTCTATCAGAGTAGATTGCGGGAGATGCACGAGGAACACGGTGAGTACACTGAGTGTGAAGCCGCAGCTGATCATGCCCGCTACCTTCTAGGCTTGACCACAGATAATCTACTTGATTTACGTTTTACGGATCAGCGCCGCATTCACAACCTAAAATATTTCACCTGGGTTGAACAACAAGGTAAAACCTACGAAGAGATCATGGACCAGTGGTATCTTCGGGAGTATTGGACGAACATTCAAGGTCAGGTTCCAGAGATCGATGATTTGATCATTTCGTTCAACGAGAGGGTAGGTTTACTTCCTTAGAATTTGTGTTTCTCTCGAATACACTAATTGTGAAGGCGCCGCAATTTCTGTGTTTGGGAGGTGGTTGGGAGCGTCCTTGGACATAGCCTGTGCTACAATGAGCTTGATCTCTACGATCGAGCCTCATCCCAGGATGTAAAAACGGTCATGGAAAGGGGGAGAGATGACCGAAATCCACCCCGACGATCTTATACTTGTAGCTGTAATGACTGATCCGCGCGATCTCGAGATCGCGCGTGTGTTGGGCTGGTATCGGATTCCGGTGGCGTCGGCTCCCAAGACATTGCGCGTGGATTGGATCGCGTTCTATTTGACAAGCGCTTTTGGGGACGAGAAATGGTCTATCCGCTACCTGGCGCGCGTCAGGGGGCATGAACTGGTAAGGCGTCGCGAACTGCTTCGCGACGAACCAGATCACCTGCGCACGGATGAGCCATATTTTAAAATTCAGTTGGGACCGCTTGTACAATTGCCGATGCCGATACCTTCCCGGCGATGGCGACGGCTTACATTTCTCTACACTACCGGCGGACGTCTTCTAGGAGCGCACGAGATCAAGGATTTACGAGTGTCGTCATCCCAGACTCGCGATCTGCTGTTGCGAGAAAGGGGCACGAAACCTTAGGGAATTATGCCTGCCGATTTTTCGTTTTTCGTCCCTAAACGCAATTTCCCGCTTTTTTTCCCATTATCTGACTTCACTGGAAAACACACTCGAGGAGTGGGTAGGGGTACATGTGGGGGTGCGAGCGAAGCCCGCACCCCCGCATATATTAGTCCTCCTCGCGTGGAGGACCTTTTATCGGTGGAGTCATTATCTATTCACGACTATAATTGAAAGTTGTCAGTAGACATCAACATACAAGCCGTATGACCAGGGGTAAGCAACTTTGGTATATAAACTTATTCGTTCGGGAATGTTGATTGGTACTGGAGGGACGATCAAGGCAGACCTTTTGATCGAGGGCGAGAAGATCGTCGCCACAGGTCAAGAAATGGATGTGCCTGATGCTGAGATCATCGACGCCTCCGGGAAGTTCGTGATGCCCGGCGGTATCGATCCCCACACACATTTTGACCTACCGATGTTTGACACCGTCTGCTCGGATGATCACTATACCGGCCTGAAGGCAGCCGCATTTGGAGGCACGACGACCGTTATCGATTTCGTCCCTCAAGATCATCCCACACTCCAGGAATCCATCGATGCCTGGCACGAAAAGGCTGACCTAAAGGCGACCGTCGACTTCAGCTTCCACATGAACATCACTCGCCTGGATGAGAATATTATTTCAGAGATCCCGCGTTTGATTGACGAGGGGATCGCATCGGTTAAGGTGTTCACGGCCTACAACGATCGACTGAGGTTGCAGGACGGTGAGATCTTAAGGGTTATGCGCTTATGTTCGAAGCACAGCATCCTGACCATGATGCACGCTGAGAACGGGGACGTGATCGAGGTCCTTACCGCCGATGCCTTAGCTGCGGGTCATACCGAACCCATTTGGCATGCCTACACCCGACCGGCTTGGGGGGCAGTGGAATCCGTTTTGCGCGGGATCGCGTTAGCGGAACAGGCCAATGCCTCACTATACATCGTACATGTCAACACCGCTGGTGGCTTGGACCAGATCCGCTATGGACAAGCGAGGGGATTGCCTGTGATGGGTGAAACTTGTCCGCAGTACCTCTTCTTCACTGAAGAATATCTAGAAAGACCGGATGGAGCGAAGTGGATCTGCTCACCACCGCTTAGAAAGGAAGAGGACAACGAAGCGCTGTGGGATGGGTTGGTTGATGGAGGGCTTCAAACCATTGGCACGGATCATTGTCCATTTTTCTTTGACGGTACGCGCGCAATTGAGTATGAGGGTGAATGGATTGCGATTCCGGGAAAGGAATTAGGGAGCGAAGACTTCACGAAAATCCCGAACGGTTTGCCTGGCGTTGGCGATAGATTACCGATCATGTGGACATATGGGGTCGGCAAAGGGAGGCTAACCCCTAATCAGTTCGTAGCGTTAACCAGCACAAACCCGGCGAAGATCTTTGGACTTTATCCCCAAAAAGGTGCGCTGCTCCCTGGATCCGACGCTGACATCGTGATCTGGGATCCCCATCGACCACTTAAATATGGGTTAGCACACGCTCATCACCGTACGGATTACAACCTTTATGAGGGATGGGAGTTGGTTGGATATCCCGAGAAGGTATTCCTCCGCGGGCAGATCATCGTTGATGATGAGCAGTGGTTTGGCAGAGCCGGGATGGGGCGGTATATCATGAGACAACCGACCGGCGGGGTGATCTAACGAAGATGGAAACGCATGGACAGGATCAGTTTGGGGGGCGGGATGTCTGAGGGTGTATCACGCTGGTTGGAATGGGCCCGCGAGATACATGCCCTGGCGGAAACCAGTCTCCATTATGCTAAGAATACCTTCGAACGCACTCGTGCCGAGCGATTACGTGAGATCGCGGCCGAGATTGTATCCACTCACAGTGTGATGTCGAAGCAGGAGGTTGAAGTTGCTTTCTCCGCACAACCAGGGTACATAACGCCTAAGGTCGATGTGCGGGGTGCGGTTTTTCGTGAGGAGAAGATTCTCTTGGTTCGTGAAAGATTGGATGATAGCTGGACTCTCCCTGGTGGATGGGCTGATGTGGGTGAATCACCGCGCGTAGCCGTCGAGCGTGAGGTCTTGGAAGAAGCTGGACTGTCGGTAAGGGCCACCAAGCTCGTTGGCGTGTACGATGCAAACCGCATTGAAACAGCACTTCCCTTGTATCATGCTTATAAACTCGTCTTTCTCTGTGAACCTCTTTCAGATGAACTCTCAACGAGCAGTGAGACCAGTGAGGTGGGCTTCTTTCCCTTCGATGACCTGCCCCATCCATTGTCAGCTCATCGAACTCTGCCCCGTCATCTCGATGATGCGGTAGCTTCGTACCATGATCCAATTCGCGCAACGGGTTTTGATTGATCTTGGAGTTGTAAATGTTAATTCATAACGCCCGCATCATCACTTGGGGAACGCCAAATCAAATCCTGAAAGATCACGCGATTGTTCTGGAGGATGGTCTCATTACCGAGCTAGGTCCAACACAGGAAGTAGTGGCTGGACATCCGGACTCTGAGAAATTGGATGCTCAAGGCCAGTTGCTTATGCCAGGCAACATCTGTGCACATACTCACTTCTATGGAGCGTTTGCACGAGGGATGGCGATACCGGGGCGACCACCGAAAGATTTTCCTGATATCTTGGCAAAACTTTGGTGGCCGCTGGACAAATCGCTAACCGAGGAGGATATCCGTTACTCGGCGTTAGTTTGTCTGATCGATGCGATCAAACACGGCACCACGACATTGATCGATCATCATGCATCTCCGAACGCGATCGAAGGCTCACTGGATGTCATCGCTGATACGGTGGATGAAGCCGGGTTGAGGGGTGTCCTTTGCTATGAGGTTACAGATAGAGACGGGATTGAAAAGGCGAAAGCGGGTATCCAGGAGAATGTGCGTTTCATCAAGCGGTGTCGCGAGGGAAAAGTCGCCGATGGTCGCATGGCGGCTACATTTGGCTTGCATGCCAGCCTGACGGTATCTGATGAAACACTTGACGCATGTCGAGCGGCAGCTCCCGGTGGCACTGGTTTCCACTTACATGTTGCGGAACATCCCGTAGACGAGTACGATAGCCTTGCGAAATCGGGGATGAGGGTTGTCGATCGTTTGCAAAAACACGGTATCTTGGGCGATCGTACAATTGTGGTGCACGCGGTGCATGTTGATACCCGCGAGATCGAGCTCTTAGCTGACAGCAGGACTTGGGTGACCCATCAACCTCGATCCAACATGAATAACGCTGTCGGTATCTCAGATGTAGAATCGATGATGCGGGCAGGTGTTCGAGTTTGTTTAGGGAATGACGGTTTTTCGAATGCCATGTGGGAGGAATGGAAGACGGCCTATTTAGTTCACAAGGTGTGGCATCGCGATCCAAGAAGGATGTCTGGGGAAAAGATCGTCGAAATGGCCGTCGAAAATAATGCGGCCTTAGCAGGTTTGTTCTTCCCCGAAGCCCCAATCGGCGTGATCAAGCCAGGAGCGTATGCAGACCTCATCTTGGTAGATTACAACCCAACCACACCGTTAACTGAAGGGAATCTACCTTGGCACATCCTCTTTGGTTTCCATGATTCAATGGTAACCACGACCATCGTGGCAGGGCGGCTTCTGATGCGTGATCGCCTGTTGTTGACATTAGACGAAAAGTCAGTCTCCACCCGAGCACAAGAAATTGTGCCCAATGTTTGGGAACGTTATCAATCTTTCGTGCCGGATGACTGATCACCGGCACCAATCAAGCTGGAGTGAATATGAGCGAGCGACTAATTCTCACATTAGCTATTTTAGGGGGAACCGGAAGAGTTGGCCCTGGTCTGGCCTATCGATGGTCCAAGGCTGGCTACCATGTGATCATCGGTTCACGCACACCGGAAAAAGCGAAGCGGGTGGCGCAGGAGGTCAATGAACGCTTGAATCGTGATGTGGTCCATGGCATGGCCAATGAGGAAGCCGTTGAGGCTTGCGATATCGCTGTGCTCACAGTTCCATATGAAGCACAAAAAGCAACGCTCGAAACGCTAAAGGATCGTCTTCAAGGAAAGGTGCTTGTGGTTACTACTGTGCCCCTTGTGCCGCCCAATGTGAGCTTAGTGCAGTTACCAGAGGCGGGTAGTGCAACAAAAGAGGCGCAAGAAACCCTCGGCGAAGGGGTTAATGTGGTGGCCGCTTTTCAAAACGTCGCCGAAGTGCATCTGAAGGAAGACCACCCGATCCCGTGCGACGTGCTCGTTTGTGGGAACAGTGAAGATGCGCGCGAACAAGTCCTACGCTTGGTGGCAGCGGCGAAACTCGTGGGGTGGGATGCAGGGCCGCTTCAAAACGCTGCTATCGTTGAAGGTCTTTCATCCATTCTGATCGGCATCAACGAACGCTACAAGATCAAAGGGGCTGGTATTCGCGTCACAGGTGATCCGGTGGAGGATCGATCCAGCTCGTAAGCATGACCTCACAAATGATTTATACAGCCTTACCAGGGCTTCCCCTCATCCAACCGGGGGACGACCTCGCTGCAATGATCCTGGAGGGTCTTGAGCGCACCTCTTTGGTTTTACAAAACGGTGATGTGCTCGTGGTGGGCCAAAAGGTCGTCTCCAAAGCTGAGGCGCGGCTGATAAACTTGGAAGACGTTACTCCTTCAGCAGAAGCCCTCCTTCTGGCTGAGGAGACTGAAAAAGACCCGAGATTGGTTGAAGTCATCCTTCGAGAAAGCAATCACGTGGTACGGAAACGGGTCGATCTGATCATCGTCGAACACAAATTGGGTTTTATCTGCGCCAATGCTGGGGTTGACCACTCCAATGTTCGGGGTATGGGAGAAAAACCAAGTGAGTGGGTCTCTATGCTGCCCGAAAACCCTGATGCCTCCGCTCAAGGTATCCGTCAGCGGATCCATGATGCCACGGGAGCCGATATCGGCGTTTTGATCATCGATTCTCAGGGTCGCGCCTGGCGGCTCGGTACGGTAGGGGCTGTTATTGGCGTTGCTGGTTTTCCGGCACTGCTTGACCTGAGAGGCCGACCAGATCTCTATGGTGATCCCCTCCAAACTACCCAAGTGGGATTGGCGGATGAGGTCGCTGCTGCGGCTTCCGTTCTAATGGGTCAAGCGGACGAATGCCGTCCTGTGATCCATGTGAGAGGGTTGCCATACGATCTGCGTGAGGGATCTTTGAGTGAGATTCTGAGGCCGAAGGAGTTGGATTTGTTTCGCTAGAAGGTGAAGTCACCAGGATGTAAGGCGTTCGCAAGACAATCGCGATCATCACAGAGAGGTTATGGTTGAAAGTAGTTCAAGAAGAGCACCCTGAACTACTTGTTTTGTATCAGTCCAAAAGTCCCTCTTTCAGTACAGAGAGGCAAGATGACTCATTCATTTCAAGAACTTAATGGAAGTCCGCCTGTAGACGCAAGATGGTTTTTCGATACCCTCACCGCACGACGATCCATTCGCGATTTCGAATCAGTGCCAATAGCGACGGAAGTTATCGAACGCTTACTTACCGCTGCTTGCTCCGCCCCCTCGGCTCATAACCGACAACCTTGGCGTTTTTGTGTGATCCTCGACGAATCGTATAAAGATAGGCTTGCACGGTCGATGGGTGAGGTGTTAAGGATTGATCGTTTATCCGATGGCATTGATCCGGATGAGGCTCAGGCGGAGGTCCATCGATCTTATGATCGTTTAACCGGAGCACCCGTTGTCATTGTCATCTGTCTCACCATGGAGGACATGGACCGTTATCTCGACGAACCTCGTGCTCATGCAGAATATTTGATGGCTGTCCAAAGCGTGGCTATGGCAGGAGAAAACCTTCTTCTTATGGCGCATACCGAAGGGCTTGGGGCTTGTTGGATGTGTGCGCCGTTGTTTACACAGGATATCGTGACAGAGATTTTAGACCTTCCTTCATCCTGGGAACCACAAGGTTTGATCATCCTGGGTCATCCCGCTCAGGAAGGACGAGATCGTAGCAGGATGCCATTAGACAGGGTCGTATTATGGCGCTAAATGTCGTCGCGCTCGCCGGCGGTGTCGGTGGATCTAAGTTAGTCAGCGGGTTGGCTGAGATATTGCCAAAGGGCCAATTAACCGTGATTGCAAACACGGGGGACGATTTCGAACACCTTGGTCTCACCATCTGTCCCGATTTGGACACCTTGGTCTACACCCTGGCGGGGTTGGCCAACCCTCAAACGGGATGGGGGCGAGTGGATGAGACATGGGATTTCCTTGAGACACTCGAAGGGTTTGGGGGCCCAACTTGGTTTCAACTAGGAGATCGTGACCTCGCGTTGCATCATGAACGAACACGGCGCTTAAAAGAAGGTCAGTCGCTCAGCGAGATCACGATGCATGTCTGCCAGGCGCTTGGTGTATCGGTTCATCTTCTTCCCATGTCGGATCATCCTGTACGAACGATTGTGGACACGTATGACGGGGAGTTGGCTTTCCAAGATTACTTTGTCGCTCGCCGTTGTGAACCACATGTGAAGGGGTTTCATTTTGCCGGTGTTGAAACGGCCTCCCCGGCTCCAGGTGTGATGGAGGCACTTTCGGCGGCAGATCTCGTCGTCCTTTGTCCTTCAAATCCATGGGTAAGCTTAGATCCTATCTTAGCTGTGAAGGGAATTCGGGACGCAGTCGTTGAGAAGCCAGTTGTTGGTGTTTCGCCGATCGTGGGTGGGAAGGCGATTAAAGGGCCAGCAGCTAAGATGTATTCCGAATTAGGCATCCAGCCCTCTGCGCTTACCGTGGTTGTGCATTATCAACATATATTGAAAGGGGTGGTGATCGATACGCAGGATGAACACCTTGCGCCTGATATCCAGGCCTTAGATATTCAAGTGCGTGTTACAAATACGATAATGACTAATCTGCAGGATCGGATGAGGTTGGCAGTAGAAGTCCTAGAATTCGCAATGGATGAGTACACTGAGATAACTACCCTCGAGGAGTAGGGAGGGGAAAAAGTGGGGGGCGTACCCCGCACCTTCACGTATACCGGCTCTCTTCTCTTGGTTGGCCTTTTTTCAGTGGAGTCAATGGAGATGATGATGAAAAAGGGTGCAAGATGACAATCTGGGCGATTGTACCTGTAAAACCACTCCATCGGGCGAAATCCAGGTTGTCCTCTGTACTCTCTCGAGAGGAGAGAGCTAGCCTGAGTCAACAAATGCTTATCCACACGCTTGATGTGCTGTCACAAGTACCAAGCCTTGAACGGACCCTTGTGATCAGCAGAGATTTACGCGCTCTGGCTTTGGCGCGCGAACATAATGCGAGAACGGTCACAGAGCGCGGTTCACCACAGTTGAATCAAGCCTTGGTTCGAGCGACCCTGTTGGCGCGAGGGTATGGCGTATCAGGTGTGTTGGTTTTACCCGCTGATCTACCCTTGCTCACGAAGGAAGGAATTGACCAACTCATCTCCATGGCCACGGATCCACCTGTTGTGGTGATCGCCCCCGATCGTCACCAAAAGGGGACCAATGCACTCTTATCGTCCCCTCCAGGTTTGATAGAATATGATTTCGGACCCGATAGTTTTTCTAGCCACCTCTCCAACGCAAGAGCTGCCGGTGTCCGAGTTGAGATTTGTAACTTGCCTTCTTTCAGCTTAGATATTGATATACCCGAGGACCTTGAAGCCTTTCAGGAGGGACGTTTTAACAAACTCGCCTCATCCAGTGAGGAGTAAATCATGACCATGGAACATGTCGCGCTCTATCTACAGGATGCCCACGATTTGAGGGACGGGTTGGATTTTGTACGCTACGCTGAAGAGCGGGGATTTGACGCCGTCTGGCAGGCAGAATCACGGCTCGTTCGGGATGCCATTGTACCGATGGCGGCCTATGCCGCTGTTACTGAGCGTATCAAGGTCGGATCTGGGGTCATAAATAATTGGACTCGGAATATTGGATTGCTTGCGGCTACCTTCCTTACGCTTGATGACCTTGCCCCAAATCGGATTTTATGTGGCATCGGTGCTTGGTGGGACCCACTGGCAATAAACGTTGGCATCGAGAGGCGAAAACCACTACTAGCGATGCGTGAAACCATCGAGGTCTTTCGCCGACTGATGGCAATGGAACGCGTGACCTTTCATGGAGAGTTCCACCATGTAGATGGGATCGAGCTTGATGTGGTTCACGGACGTCGGGAACCTCGTCACGTTCCTATTTACATCGGTGCAACAGGTCCTAAAATGATGGAATTAGCAGGAGAGATCGCTGATGGAGTGGTGTTGAATTATTGTGTTCCCCCAGAGTACAACGACCAAGCGATGGAACGGCTCGAAGCTGGAGCAAAGAAAGCAGGGAAAAAGCTCGAAGACATTGACCGTCCGCAGCTGGTGGTATGCTCAGTAGATCATGACCGCGAAAAAGCGCTTGATACGAGTCGAGAGTTACTCACACAATACTTAGCTCAACAACCTCACATCGCCAAGGCCAGCGGTGTATCTCAGGATATCGTAGGGCAGATCCAATCGATATTGGGCTGGCCGGCGACCCACGAGCAAATCCAACATGCGAAGCACTTGGTGCCAGATGAACTTATAACCAGGATCACCGCCTCTGGTACACCTAAGGAGGCGAAGGAAAAGGTGAGAGAATATTTCGATCATGGTGCAACCTGCCCAATCCTTTATCCGGTGGGAGGCGATGTAAAACTACTGATCAATACGTTCAGCCCGGTGGCTTAACTGGGTTTGAATGCACTTTTGCAAAGATATCAATTCGCTAGGAGAGAAGAAATTGTCTAGCAAAGTAAGGACGAAACAACCCAATTCACGTCATTGCTTTGCCTGTGGTGTGGAAAACACCTACGGCCTCGGCATGACATTTTACGAGATCGGGGTTGGGCGTGTTATCGCCGAATACTCAGTGCCCGATGTCTACCAAGGTTATCCCGGTGTTGTACATGGGGGGATCGTGTTTACCATGCTCGACGAGGTCTTAGGGCGGGTTACTATGGTTGGTGATCCTGCCAAGTTCACGATGACCGCGAAGGTTGAGGTTCGATTTCGTAAACCGGTCCCTACTGGTGAACCGCTACAAATTCACGGCAAGGTTGATCGTAGACGAGGTAGGTTTTCCTTCGCCACCGCGGAGTTAAGGTTGGCTGACGGCAGCATAGCCGCGGAAGCGAAGGGTATGATGGCCGAGGTACCTGACCAAACCATGGACTCAGAACAACTCGAAGCGCTCGGCTGGAAGGTCTACCCAGATTGACCCTGGACGAAGATAGGTTGGAGCAATGTGCCCTTTTGAATATCACCGTCCGAAGACAGTAGCCAAAGCTCTCGAGCTTCTAGATCGCGGTGTACCGCTTGCTGGTGGGACGGAGTTGACACCCCGTCGCGATCAGGTTCCGGCAGTTATCGATCTGCAAGATCTTGGTTTGGATACTATGGAATCGCGGGACGACGTTATCGCAATAGGAGCAGCTGTAAAGCTCCAGACGATGGTTGAAAATGAAGAACAATTACCATCCACACTGAGGGAAGCGTGTCGTTCAGAAGCGAGTTTAAATCTGCGAAATATGGCTACGCTTGGTGGCACAGTCATGTCTGCCGACGGTCGATCGCCAGTTGTTACAGTTTTGCTAGCGATGGACGCCATAGCCATTCTTGAGCCAGGAAGTGAAACGCTATCGCTTGAGGAATTACTTGATCGACGGGATCGGGATGACTTCCACGGCTTGATCACTGAAATCAGGCTGAAGCTGCCTGGATTTTTACGGTATGAGCAGGTCTCCCGAGCACCCGCAGATCGTCCCCTGGTCTGCGTTGCGATGGCAAGGCTCCCGGGTGATGGGACTAAAAAAGGGTATCGAGTTGTACTTGGGGGATTCGGATCATCACCGATACGGATCAAGAAAGCCGAAACGTATCTATCCGAAGGTGAAGACATTAACACCGCGGCCGAGGCTGCTCGTCGTGCATACGCTACGGCTGGTGACGTATGGGCAAGCGACGAATACCGTGCACATAGCGCAAGTGTCTTGGTAAGACGTTTAGCCATGGAGATTACAGGCTGATGCGTATTCAATTCATGCTTAATGGTGAGTCGGTCGAGCTTGAGGTATCTCCCGATAGAACCCTGCTTTCAGTTCTACGTGAAGAATTAGGTCTGTTCGGAGTAAAACATGGTTGTGAGACTGGGGAATGTGGAGCCTGTGCCATCTTACTTGATGGGGTGCCAGTCAACACATGCGTGATGTTGACCGCACAGGCGGATGGCCATGAAGTGACCACAATTGAGACGCTTGGTGAGCATCCGGAGCGTGGTTGGCGTCATACGGATGGATTAGATCCCATCCAGCAGGCCTTCGTTGAAACGGGTGCCGTCCAGTGTGGTTATTGTACGCCGGCGATGATTCTGGCAGCCCGGGCGTTAATCAATCGTATTCCTGATCCCTCCGAGGAACAGGTTCGGGAAGCGCTTTCAGGTGTGCTCTGTCGATGTACTGGATATCTAAAACCCGTTCAGGCTGTCCTTCGAGCAGCAGCGGTTTTACGCGGTGAGGCGGTCCAACCCATTGAAGGTCCCATTCCTGTTCCTCCTGAGCTCTTCCAAGTGCCCTCTGAAGATCCTGAACGAGGTGAGACCATCCTAGGTGGCCCGGAGGTGCTCACCCGTACCGGTGTGATGCCGCGCATTCATGTTGCACCACAAATCAAACCGCACACTGTCGTTGGCCACCCGGAGGCGAAAGTAGATGCTGTTAAGTTAGTGCAGGGAAAGCCAGCCTTCACCGCGGACATTGAGATGCGAGGTATGTTAATCGCCAAAGTGCTGTATAGCCCCATCGCCCATGCTCGGATCAAGCGCATTGACATTACCAATGCACGTGCGCTGCCTGGCGTCGCTGCTGTGCTTACATGGGAGGATATACCCAGAGTTATCTATTCAACTGCCGGTCAATCGGATCCGATACCGGGACCTCTCGATTCTTTCTCCTTGGACACCAAAGTCCGTTTTGTTGGTGATCGCGTTGCGTTTGTCGCAGCTGAGACCGAAAGTATTGCAAAGCACGCCCTCGAATTGATCGAAGTTGAGTATGAACCTTTGCCGGCGATCCTCGATTCCGAGCAGGCGTTGGCAGGAGACGCGCCCCGAATTCACGATGAGCCGGAGTACGTTGGATTCGCTGAATCGGATCCAAAGCGCAACCTCGCGGCGGAGATTCGCATTGACATCGGTGATGTGGAGGTGGGATTCACCGAGGCAGATTTGATCATCGAAGGCACATACCATGTTCCCAAAGTACAGCAAGCCCATATCGAGCCGCATGTTGTGGTCACCTATTGGGATGAGGATGATCGTTTAGTCATTCGCACCAGCACACAGGTTCCGTTCCACCTGCGCCGTCAATTGGCTCCGGTGCTAGGTCTGCCACCGAAACGAATCCGCGTGATCAAGCCCCGCATAGGTGGCGGGTTCGGTGGTAAACAAGAGGTCTTGATCGAGGACGTAGCTGCACACCTAACGATCGCGACAGGAAGACCGGTGCGTTTCGAATACACACGGGCGGAGGAGTTTTTCGCCTCCCGCTCCCGTCATCCGATGCGTATCCGCATGAAGACCGGGGTAAAGCGTGACGGTACGATCACCGCCAACGAGATGGTAGTCTTAAGCGACACGGGCGCTTATGGCTGTCATGCCCTCACCGTGACTGGGAACACCGGGCATAAGTCGATGGCGCTTTACGTTGGGGATGGTCGCTATCGTGTTTCTCCTAACATACGTTTCTACGCGGACATTGTTTACACCAACACTGCCCCTAGTGGCGCATACCGTGGGTATGGTGTTCCTCAAGGCTTCTGGGCCGTCGAGCGGCATATGGAAATCATCGCTCGGCGACTTGGAGTAGATCCGCTGGCTTTCAGGTTGAAAAACGCGCTGCGGGCGGGAGAGCTCCATCCTTTCAGTACCGCGTGGTCGGAGGGGCGCGAACCTCGACCGGAGACGATCAACACATGCGGATTAGCGGATTGTGTGGAGCAAGGATCGGCGGCCATTGGGTGGGCAGAGAAGTACGGCAACCTTGACTGGCATCATGTGTCCGGCAAACCGCATTTACGTCGCGGGATTGGGGTGGCGCTCGTCATGCAGGGCACCGCCATCCCTTATCTGGATATGGGTGGTGCCAGTATCAAGATCAACGATGACGGTTCCTTCAACCTGCTCGTAGGCGCCACAGATCTAGGGACTGGGTCGGATACCGTCTTGGCTCAGCAGGCAGCGGAAGTGCTCGGTGTGCCTCTGGAAGATGTCGTCATCTACTCTTCAGACACTGACTTCACACCATTTGACAAGGGCGCTTATGCCTCCAGCACGACCTATATCTCGGGTGGAGCGGTCGTGAAGGCGGCCCAACAAGTAGCCGACCGTATTCGGATTCGTGCAGCACGAATGCTTGGTAAGGAGACTGGTGAGACGATCGCGCCTGATGAAATCCAGCTTGTGGATCGCTTGGCTCGAGCGCCTGATGGGCGTTCAGTTTCTCTAGCCGAAGTCGCCTTGAACGCGCTTCATCATGAAAACCAAGAGCAGATCATGGGCGTGGCCTCCTTTGTGTCGCCAGTATCACCACCACCGTTCGCGGCTCAATTTGCTGAGGTGACCGTCGATATTGAAACAGGTCAAGTAACTGCCGATACATTAATCATGGCCGTCGACGCGGGCGTGATTGTGAACCCTCTCACCGCATCCGGGCAGGTTGAGGGTGGTATGACGCAAGCGCTAGGTTATGCCTTATGCGAGGAAATGGTCTACGACAAAAACGGTCGATTACGCGAGGTCGATTTCCGGGATTATCATATATTTGCTGCTCACGAAATGCCGGAATTGAGCACGGTTTTTGTGGAAACGGTGGAACCATCGCATCCCTTCGGGGTGAAAGCCGTAGCTGAGATTCCGATGGATGGGGTGGCGCCGGCCGTGGGAAATGCTGTAATGGACGCTTGTGGAGCGAACATCCTTGAGGCTCCGATCACACCGGAGCGTGTTTGGAGGGCATTGCGAGAGAAATAAGTAAGATCTACGGATGGGATCGTGGACACTCGAGGCGTTGTTTCGTGTAAGATGCAATTGTTGCCGGTGGTTCTCGCTTTGCAGGAGGAGTAAATGAGGATCTTTGAACGGTTAGCGGGCTTAGAACGTGAAGGCGAGGCCGTTGCCATCGCCACCGTCATCCGTGCTCAAGGATCCGTTCCCAGGCACGAAGGGAGCAAAATGCTGATCTTCCCGGGAGGCGGAATTGAAGGGACGATCGGTGGTGGCGAACTTGAGAAGCGCGTGATCGAGGAGGCGCTCCAGGTATTGAAGGACGGGAAGCCCCGAATTCTGGAATACGCTTTCCGAGATCCCGAACAGGGGGATGTTGGTGTATGTGGTGGAGAAATGGAGGTTTTCGTGGAAGCGTTACGTCCAAGCTCTACTCTGGTGGTTGTTGGGGGTGGGCATGTTGGGAAAGCGGTCGTTCACCTGGCGAGTTGGCTGGGATTTAGAATCGTGGTATCGGACGATCGTCTGGAATATGTATCTTCCCAGGCTGTGCCAGATGCGGATGAGTACATCCACTGCGAGTTAGGTCAGTTGCCGGAGAAGATGAAGATCCATGAGGAGACGTACCTGGTGCTCACCACACGGGGCGTGGATGTAGATGTTGATGGTCTTCCGAAGCTGCTGGACACACCAGCTGCATATATTGGTGTGATTGGCTCTCGCCGACGATGGGAGACGACAGCGAAAGAACTTATCGAAAGAGGTGTTCCAAAGGAGAAGATCGCACGCGTGATCTCTCCAATGGGATTAGAGATAAACGCGGAAACCCCCGAGGAGATTGCGGTGAGTATCCTGGCACAGATTGTCATGCTGCGCCGGGGAGGGACAGGTGAGCCGATGGCTCATCAACCTCGAGCCAGAAAAGGAACCCAGGAGAAATAGCCAGGAGATGTGGGAGCGATATTTCACCCCCGCTTCGATGGAAGTTGCTTTGGCGTTGCTTGACGAGCATTGCGATCATGCTCGTATCGTCGCTGGTGCGACGGATTTGATCCTCGAATTAGAGCGCGGCCTGCGACCTGAGGTAAAGACCCTGATCGACATAACCCGTATTCCTGGCCTTGATCGTATCGAGATCGATGAGAGGGGATGGATCCATCTCGGACCGCTGGTAACCCACAACCATGTGGCTGGTTCGCCGCTGATCATCGATCGCGCATTTGCATTAGCCCAGGCATGTTGGGGAGTAGGAGCCCCGCAGATCCGTAACCGGGGCACGGTAGCAGGTAATCTGATCACAGCTTCTCCTGCAAACGACTCGATACCGCCACTCATGACCCTCGGGGCGCAGGTGACATTGCGGACAGCCCAAGGTGAGCGGGTGGTTCCGCTGGAGGAGTTCTTCACCGGCGTACGACAAACGGTGATGCAGAAGGGTGAGCTGCTGACCGATATCAGGTTCCCAGCCCAACCAACTCGTTCGAGGAGCACATTCATCAAGCTTGGCTTACGACGTGCACAAGCGATTTCGGTCGTCAATGTGGCCTTCATGATTGAAACTGATGGACAAACGGTAAAGGATGCCAAGATAGCCTTGGGCTCAGTTGCGCCAACGGTGATCCGAGCTCTGGAGGCGGAGCAATTCTTAGCGGGTAAGCTCTTGAAATCGGAAGTGATCGCTGAGGTAGGCGATCGGGCAACTGCTGCTGCGAAACCGATTGACGATCTACGCGGTTCAGCGGAATATCGAACCGAGATGGTTCGAATTTGCACCATGCGTGCGCTTCGCTCCTTAGCAGAAACCCGTGAGCGGGAGAGCTACCCAGAACATCCTATCATGCTCTGGGGATCAGAAGGGATACAGGTAAGAAAAGCCCTCTCCTCGTCTTATGAACATCACAATGGTCAACCGATTGAGACCTCAATCAATGGTCGTCCCTATGTTTTTAAAAAGGGTTGGAGGAAAACATTGCTCCGCTTATTAAGGGAAGAAGCAGGACTGATCGGAACAAAGGAAGGTTGTGCGGAGGGGGAGTGTGGCGCTTGCACTGTATTTTTAGACGGTGTGGCGGTTATGTCTTGCTTGGTCCCTGCACCTCGAGCACATAAGGCAGAGATTGTAACCATCGAGGGCTTAGCACGTGACGACGATCTTCACCCGGTTCAACAAGCGTTCATCGCTGAGGGAGCGGTCCAGTGTGGCTACTGCACCCCCGGATTCCTGATGTCGGGAGCCAAATTACTTGAGGAGCGTCCTCATCCCAGTCGTGAGGAGATACAACAAGCTCTCACGGGTAACCTTTGCCGATGTACAGGATACTACAAGATCATTTCAGCTATCGAGGGTGCAGCTTCGCTGTAGGAGGTGGCTGGAAGGAAATTGGTGAAATGAGAAGGCTAAAGCAAGACTTGATTGCTGATCTTGGTATCAAGTGGGAGAAGTCGCCGATTCGACCGTAGATGGAATCCGAAGTAGAGAATTTTTTGCCGAGGTAAGTTATGGACGACTATACTGAAAACAGGTCAACCACGAGAAGAGGAGCGGTATATGTGGGGGTGCGGGCAGCGCCCGTACCCCCACATATACCCCTTCCTATTCCTCGAGGGTAGTTTTCAGTGTACTCATGTATAAGATCCTGATTCGATTGAACAGCGGATAAACAACTTTCTGTGGGACAAGCTCCAACAGGACGAGCTGATCAAAGGGAGAGAAGACGATGGGTAGAGATACTTGGCGCTTTCATGAACTTGATAGAGAACGAAGGAAGAAGGGCCGTATACATCCCGCTTGGCGAGGCGTCGGCTGCTTACTGATCGTAATTCTTGGTTTTATAGGCTATGCCTTTGCTGGGTGGTTTCTCAGCAAGAATTATGTCTATATCCCGCCTGTGATCCGACGCCCGCCTTTCGCGCCTTGGCTGCCTCAAGATCTGATCGTTAAAGCGGTGGTCGCATTCCTCTTTATGCTTCTCACCTTCACCGTTCTTAGTGTGATCTACGCTGTGGCATTCCCGATCCATCCTGGGGAGAAGGACGTGCCTCCGTTAAAACGTGGAGACAAAGAAAGGTGGTAGGACAAGTCAATGGATCGCACCGTCCCGCGCACGGGTTCTGAGGAGATTGAGCTTTACATCCGGACCTATTACTCGCTCTTAAGATCGACGATTGATGTTCAGATCAAGACCTTGGAGGAGGCCCATGCCAGTATGGGCTCATCGTTGCATTTATCCGCCAAATCACCGCATCCTGATATAACGGCCTTTATCTACTCCATTCTACGTCTCCCACCCTGCATCGCCGAAGTTGAGAGGGTGATTCTGGGTCAAAGCAAAGAGGTGTTCATTCAACATGGAGTGGGTGATGTCGAGGCCTGGCAATCTGTGATGGCAAAAGCTCGTCGTCGACGGAGCTTCTATGACGGTAAGGAAGCCCTCGCGTGCTATATCGCCAGCGGTTCTGACATCGACGATTTACTACCGATGCTTACCGCGTTTCAAATCGAATGGAACAAACTATCTCTTCTGCTGCAAGGTGAACAGGTGAAGGCGTTTTTAGCCAATCCGGTGGAAGGTGAGGAGGGCTTGGCTGTCTTGGCACATGGGATTGGAGTTGAATTGGAGGATCTCTCTTATTTGCGACAGGTGTGGGGTGATGAATTCTGGTCGATGATGAAAACGATCTCGGATGGCAAGAAACGCTTACGGGTGCGGTTGTTGGCGGGTTCTCTGAACGATTATCGACGCGCAACGCAAATTTGGTGGGAGTATATCGAAAGCGCGGAACCATCGATCCTTCATCGACCTGTCTATTTTGTGTCCAGTAATACACACAGCATGGTTAACCTCCTAAGCGGTTTCGCTTTACGTCAGGAAGAGGAGCTGTTAGGCATACTGGAGAATCCTGCAAATTGGGAATTATTGGAGGAATGGCGTGAGATTGAAGCGGAGCAAGTACCTTCCAGCCGTGAAAATTTCCTTTACTACTTACTGAAGAAAGCCCTTGCCATCGGTGAGTGTGAACATCTCAGGGTTGCACGCAAGGAGACTGAAAAGGCGTGCGGTGTTATTCGTGTACCCAGTGAGCACAGTTTCGATGTCGAGGCGCAAGTGATCGAGTTGAGAAGCATTCGCCCCGACTGGATGGACCCACGTCTTCGAAGCTCCGGTATTGAAGAACTGAAAGAAAGTGACGCGCTCATCGTAAATATCGATTACCCCTTAGGCATGGCTGCTTATCTGATTCTCTCGCACCTTGCCACGCGAGTTGGGGAGTTGCGTGGGGTGTATATCATGGGGAAAGCGGCGACGTTGAACGGTGTTGTTGGGGATGTGATGATCCCCTCAGTTGTTCATGACGAGCAATCCCAAAACACCTACCTTTTTGAGAATACCTTCGCTGCTGTAAATGTCAGTGATGATCTAACCTATGGAACTGTGCTTGATAATCAGAAAGCGGTTGCCATGCGCGGCACTTTCTTACAGAACCCACGATATATGGACGTTTTCTATCGCGAGGGGTACACCGATATTGAGATGGAGGCCGGTCCTTATTTATCTGCGATTTACGAAGTGTATCGTCCAAAGAGATACCCGGATAACGAGATTGTGAATTTGTACGGTCTTCCTTTTGACCTTGGGATTCTCCATTACGCATCCGACACGCCACTCAGCAAAGGTCGCAACCTGGGGGCTGGTTCGCTCTCCTATTTTGGAATGGACCCAACTTATGCGACCAGTTTAGCCATCTTGCGTCGTATCTTTGAACTCGAAATCAGTCGATTGCGAGGGGAGCCTGCGCCACGTCCGGCGCCAAAGATTGGTTGATACGTAGAAGAGCATTGAGGAGATACGTATGTCTGTGATCGGCCGATCCATCCAGCGGGTGGACGCGCTGGGCAAAGTGACGGGCGAAACGCTTTTCCCAGGTGACATCAACAAGCCGAATCAAACTTATATGAAGATCCTGTTTGCTGGTCGCCCACACGCGATTATCAGGCATTTGGATACATCGCGTGCGGAGAGCATGACGGGCGTCCTCGGGGTCTTCACTGCCAAGGATGTGCCGGTAAATGAGTATGGCCTCATCATGCCTGATCAACCCGTTCTATGTGGTCCGGGTTCTGCAAAACCCTATGCGGATCGAGTGCGGTTTGTCGGAGATCAAGTCGCACTCGTTGTGGCAGAGAGCGAGGAGATCGCACGCGAAGCAGTGAGTAGGATCGAGGTCGAGTACGAAGACCTGCCTGTGGTCACAGATCCGGTGGCAGCTATGGCAAAGGACGCTCTGCTCCTTCATCCGGACAGAGGGAACAATGTTTTTTGTCATTATCGTATCCGCAAGGGTGATGTGGAGCGAGCTTTCTCGGAAGCTGACATTATCGTGGAGGCGGAGTACAGAACCCCGGTTCAGGAGCATGCCTATCTGCAGCCGGAGGCGGGTTTAGGTTACATCGATGATGAAGGGAGGGTAACGATCGAGGTCGCTGGTCAATGGACACACGAAGACCAGGCTCAAATAGCTCACGCTCTGGGGCTCGAGAAGGATCAGGTACGGGTGATTTACCCCGCGATTGGAGGCGCTTTTGGCGGGCGTGAGGATATGTCGATCCAAATTGTCCTCGCCCTAGCTGCGCGGTGGTTGCATCAACGCGGTATCAACCGCCCAGTAAAAATCATCTGGTCGCGCGAGGAATCCATACTTGGGCATCATAAACGACATGCTTTCGTTATCCGTGCGAAATGGGGGGCCACGGCAGCGGGGAAAGTGATCGCGGCTGAGATGGAAGTTATCCAAGATGGGGGCGCTTATGCTTACACTTCGACCAAGGTTCTCGGGAACGCAACCTTGATGTGCACCGGTCCTTATGAGATCCCAAATGTCGTAGTGGATGCTTATTCGGTCTATACCAATCACCTGCCAGGTGGAGCGATGCGTGGATTTGGAGGGCCACAAGGAGCTTTTGCTGCTGAAGGTCAAATGAACAAGCTGGCAGAGAAGCTGGGGATGGATCCAGTAGAGATACGTATCCAGAACGTGCTTAGAGAAAACTCCATCCTTTCTGTCGGTACGCCGTTGCCCAAGGGGGTGACGATCGGGGAAGTGGTGGAGAAAGCTGCTGAGAAAGCGGGTTGGGTACGATCTGACTCGGGGTGGCAGCGACCCGATCGGACAAAATTAGGCGAGACACCCGAGCCCTACCTGAAGCGCGGGCTAGGTTTCGCTTGCGGTTATAAAAATGTAGGTTTCTCATTCGGATTCCCGGAACAATGTTGGGCGACGATCGAGTTGCACGGTGGAGCTGAAATCGAGGAGGTGGTCTTACACCATGCTGGGGCGGAGGTCGGCCAAGGAGCTCATACTGTGATGATCCAGATGGCTGCGGAGGCTCTCGGTGTACCAATGGAGGTGGTGCGCTTGATCGCCTCTGATACGGCGTTCACCGAAGATTCCGGATCGGCTTCAGCTTCGCGAATGACATTAATGGCTGGAAACGCGATTCGCGGTGCGGCGAAAGATGCCTTGGAGAAATGGAACCAGGAGGAGCGACCAGCTGTTAGCACATACCAGTATCGACCGCCACCAACTACTCCATACGACCCTCAAACAGGTAAATCGGAGCCTAACTTCGCTTACGGCTATGTGGCCGAGGCGGCCAGAGTGGAGGTCGATGTTGAGACTGGTCAAATCCGTCTCCTGGAAATCGTATGTGCAGACGATGTAGGTAAGGCGATCAATCCACAATTGGTTCAGGGTCAGATAGAGGGAGCGGTTGTTCAAGCTAGCGGTTATGCCCTGCTTGAGGATTTCAAGCAGGAGCAGGGTTACGTACAGACGACCCTTCTATCGACCTATTTAATCCCCACTGTTTTGGATATCCCGGAGCGTATTGAGTCGGTCATTCTTGAACACGATGATCCCGTTGGACCATGGGGTGCTCGAGGGGTTGGAGAGATGCCTTACATTCCCCTTGCGCCGGCTGTGGTGGCAGCAATCCGCGATGCGGTTGGTGTATGGTTTCACGAATTTCCCCTCACCCCAGAACGGGTACTACGTGGTTTACGTGAGTCGGGAGAGCAATGAGACCGCCGCACCCTCTTGTCTTAATCCGTGGTGGGGGGGATCTGGCGACTGGTGTGGCAGCTCGCCTACACCGCAGTGGATTTGATGTGGTGGTAATCGAGATCGAGAAACCTCTTGCTGTGCGAAGGTTGGTGGCCTTGGCCGAGGCGGTCTATGCGGGAGAAGTTGAAATTGAAGATTTCCGCGGTCGACGAATTGAGAATGTGGAGCTCGTAAAACCTACCCTGGAAGAAGGTGTAATCCCTGTACTGGTAGACCCCATGGCGGAAAGCAGACATCAGCTTGAACCGGTGGTGATGGTGGACGGGCGGATGAGAAAGACGCCCCCGGAAATCGGCATGGAAGCGGCACGGCTCGTTATCGGACTCGGTCCAGGTTTCACGGCAGGACGCGACTGCCATGCCGTGGTCGAGACCAATCGTGGTCACTATATGGGCCGTGTGTATTGGGAAGGCAGCGCAGAACCAGACACGAACATTCCGGAAAGCGTCGCGAACTACGATCTCGATCGGGTTTTACGATCCCCTAGATCAGGTATATTTGAAGAGAAAAAGATGTTGGGATCGATCGTCAGGAAGGGAGAGGTGATCGCGGTGGTGAACTGGATCCCGCTGCAAGCACCTTTTCCCGGTGCGCTGCGGGGGCTTCTCCATAGCGGCCTGGAAGTAGAAGAAGGGACGAAAGTCGGTGATTTAGATCCGAGAGGTGAAACGTCCTACTGCTATCAGATTTCAGATAAATCGCTCGCAGTGGGAGGGGGTGTTTTAGAAGCCATTCTATCTCGCCATGAGATTCGCACGCTCTTAGGAACCTGAGATGCGGTTGGCGGATGCTCTGCGAATCCCCTCAAAAAGTGTTGTGGCTTTTACAGGCGCTGGTGGGAAATCAACTGCCATCGGCCGAATTGCACGTGAGCTCTCCGATGAGGGTCGTGTCATCCTCACTTCCACAACGAAGTTGCACCACAGGCAGTCCTCGCTTGCACGTTCGCATATCATTGCTCGAACACCAGATGATTTGGGCACCTTGCCCTCCATGCTTGAAGAATCTCCATCCGTGCTTGTCACCGGCGATACTGCGAAGGGAGAACCCAAGTGGGTCGGAGTGGATGCGTCCACACTGGAAGCGCTACATGCGATAAACCAAAAGATCGCAGGCACCTTGCTGATCGAGGCGGACGGTGCACGCGGGCGTTCCATAAAAGCCCCCGCGGATCATGAACCTGTTGTGCCTCATTTTGCTGACCTGGTCGTGCCGGTAGTCGGGCTTGATGCGATAGGCGCTCCATTAAATGATGAGTGGGTTCACCGTCCGGAACGCGCCGCTATACTCCTCGGAATGGCAGAAGGCGAGGTCATCCTCCCAGAACATGTCTTTGCGCTACTAAATCATCCATCCGGTGGTTTGAAAGGGGTTCCGGATGAAGCTGAGGTCCGTGTTTTATTAAACAAAGCCGAAACCCGGGAGAGCCAGGAGCATGGGCGAGCGATCGCCAATCTTCTTCTAACAGCTCCGAGGATGAGGGCAACCGTTATCGCCAGTGTCTCACAAGATCAACCGGTACAGGAGGTGTTTGGCCGCGTAGCGGGTGTTGTGCTGGCTGCCGGGGATTCGAAACGATTAGGTCAACCCAAACAGCTTCTCCTATGGAGGGGAAAACCATTGGTGATGCACGCTGTGCAAGCAGGGCAAGGTGCGAAGCTTTCTCCGATTGTGGTGGTCATCGGTGCGGAAGGAGAGGCTGTTCGAAAAGCGTTGGAAAACGAACCCGTCCTGATTGTCGAAAACGAGGCGTGGTCAACGGGTCTGAGTTCCTCGGTTCGAGCTGGTTTAGCTTCTGTTGAGGGTAATTCGGAGGCGGTTGTTATGCTGTTGTCTGATATGCCTTTCGTACGGGCCGAGCTCGTGGAGGCGTTGATTAAGGAACATCGTCGTACCCTTTCACCTCTGGTCGTTCCTCGAGTTGGAGGTCGCCTTTGGGTTGAGTGTGATGAAACCATCCTCTTTGATTTAGACACACCTGAAGATCTGGAGCGATTGAAGGAGCTTGAATGATCGCCGCAATTCTATTGGCGGCTGGGCAGTCCACCCGGATGGGGCGTTCCAAGCTCGAACTTCCTTGGAAAAATGGCCAATCGATCATTTCGCATGTGGTGGATGTTTTCCTCCAGGCAGATGCATCACCTGTTTTGGTCGTGACGGGAGGGATGAGAGAAGCAATTGAGGCAGCACTCAGAGGAAAGGAGATCGAATTGGCCCACAACCCAGATTTCGCCACTGGAGGGATGTTGAGCTCTATCAAAGTGGGACTGCGAACGCTTGAAGATCGAGCAATACAAGCGGCTTTGATCTCTCCTGCTGATCTCCCGATGTTACATCCTGCGACTGTGCGGAGGATCATTCAAGCTTGGGAAAAAAATACGCCGCCGATACTTTCACCTAGCTACGAAAAACGCCGCGGACACCCGGTGCTCGTCGCTAAGGCGGAGTGGGAAGCGATTCTTCGACTTGCAGAGGATCGGACGCTACGTGATTTCTTACGTCAACGTGAGCAGGGGATTTCATACCTCTCCGTAGATGATCCTGGTATTCTTTATGACTTAGATACCCCTGAAGCGTATCGGAAATTGATGGACCTCGACGGATAAGTTTGGGTTTTATCGTTTTGTAATTCATCCTGAGCCCAGTTCTGTTTGTGATGTGGTGTCATATGAAGGCAGCTTCAAGCTGCAAGCCGCAAGCTTCAAACCTCATGCTGTAGCCGCAGACTTTAGCCTGCGCTACGCATCGTAAAGAGTGTGACCGCATATGGTCTCGGAGGTGCAAGAGGAGACCATTTATCCTTGATGTAAGGGCGGGGTGACCCCGCCCCTCATCTTTGGAATCCAGAAGCTCTGCTTCTTGGGCGCAAGCAGAGCTTGCGCACTCCAAGCGCATCCTGAAGGGTGCGGTTACATTGGATATCACTTCCCAGATAAGACATTAGAAACCCAAGCTCATCGTAGAGTCACCCGTTCGACAAGCTCGTGTGCTCTCAGACTCAAATTCAGGTTAGTCATCCTGAGCTCTTCGACAACCCTTCGGCATGCTTAGGATATGGCTCGGGACCAAGCTAAAGTAAGGGCAATTCACCGTCCGTGCCGCGAACACCGGCCAGGGTGCGAGACGGCATGAATTTGCCCCTACAACGTCGGTAAGGATGACCGCTCAGAATGACACTCTCTTTTTTGTCATCCTGAACGGAACCCTTCGGCTTTGCTCAGGCCAGGCTCCGTGAAGCGAAGAATCTCGTTTTCCAATTTGCAGTACAGCTTTCTCCCAACAACGAGATTCTTCGGCGCTTCGCGCCTCAGAATGGCATTTATCATAGAATGTCATCCTGAACCTGCATTAACCTGCCTGTCCTGAGCTTTGCGAAGGATTGACTGGACTGGTGTTGAAAAACTCTCTCCCAAACCAGGTATATCGTCTCGAGATTTTTCTCTGCAATCTTGAATTGGGGGGATCAAGCTCCTGCATAGCCTTGAATGAAAAATGTCTAAAAATACCCCCAGAAATGTCACGCATTGACCTGGATTCAGCCAGAATGCTATAATCAACCCATGCCGGATCTAATTGGCAAGAAAAACATATTGCTCAATAATAATCCTATCGCTGATGGCGTGGACCATCGGGCGGAGGGCATGTCTGCCACATGAGCGATCTGCATTTGCATCTCATCGCCGCCCGCTGTCATCTTGACCGGGCGGCGAAATGTTTATCCATCCGGAGGCACGATGTATAAGACACACGCATGCGGATTATTGCGTCCTGATGATATCGGTCAGAGGGTATCCCTTGCTGGCTGGGTCAATCGACGACGAGATCATGGAGGTTTAACCTTCATAGATTTGCGTGATCGTTCAGGAATCATCCAAATCGTCGCGAACCCAGATACCTCCCCTGAAGCACATCGGGTTGTCGAAGATGTCCGCAACGAATGGGTGTTGCATGTGGAAGGGATTGTACAGCGGCGACCGAAGGATATGGAGAATCCAGCCTTGCCGACAGGAGCAGTGGAGGTTGAAGCGGATGGGATCCATGTGCTCAACCCAGCTCTGACCCCTCCTTTCCCGATCAATGAAGAGACCGAGGTCGATGAGATGGTGCGATTGAAGTATCGCTACCTAGATCTGAGGCGGCAGCGTTTGCAGTCCAATCTTGAACTACGCCACCAGGTCATTAAGTTCATCCGGGACTTCCTCGACGAACGCGGTTTCTGGGAGATCGAAACGCCGATCCTCTTCAAGACCACACCGGAGGGAGCACGGGACTACCTTGTCCCTTCTCGGGTACACCCTGGTGAGTTCTATGCACTTCCTCAATCCCCCCAGCAATTGAAGCAGCTTCTCATGGTGGCTGGCGTTGAACGATACTTCCAAATTGCGCGCTGCTTTCGTGACGAGGATCAGCGTGGAAATCGCCAGCCCGAGTTTACACAACTTGATTTGGAGATGTCCTTCGTAAACAAACGGGAGGACATCATGAACCTTATCGAACCGATGTATACGGAGATGGTGGAGACACTCGTGCCGCATAAGCAGATCCTTCAATCACCGTGGCCGCGGCTTACGTATGCTGAATCCATCGAACGTTTCGGTACGGACCGACCAGATTTACGTTTTAAACTTGAGCTGGCGGACGTGAGTGAGATTGTGCAAGCTTCGGATTTTAATGTCTTTAAAAAGGCGCTGAGTAAAGGGGGCACTGTGCGTGGGTTGAACGCCTCCGGGTGTGGAAGCTATAGCCGGAAGGACATCGATGAACTCACTGAATATGTCAAAGAATTTGATGCAAAAGGATTGGCCTACCTGATCCTGGACGAGGATGGTGGTGTCCGCTCTCCCATCGCAAAATTTTTAACAGAGGAGATAATCGCGAGCCTTAGGACACGACTGGCTGCAAAACCAGGAGATCTACTGCTGTTTGTGGCGGATCGTGAGGAAGTGGTGAACGAATCCTTGAGTCGTTTGAGGTTGCTGATGGGTGATCGTTTGGGATTACGCGATCCCGACATCTTGGCGTTCTGCTGGATTGTGGATTTCCCGTACGCCTTTTGGAATGAGGAAGAGGCTCGTTGGGAACCCAGTCAACACCTGTTCACTTCCCCGATGCTGGAAGATATCCAATTCTTGGATACCGATCCTGGCAAAATGCGTGGAACGCAATACGATGTTGTCCTGAACGGCGATGAAGTGAGTGGGGGATCCATACGGATCCACGATCGAGATCTGCAAGAGCGCATTTTCGAGTTGATCGGACTCGATCCAGAGGTCGCACGGGAGCGCTTTGGACACATGCTAGAAGCCTTCGAATTTGGGGCGCCACCGCATGGAGGTATTGCTGCTGGTCTTGACCGTTTGGTGATGATCATGGCGGGAGAACCCAACATTCGGGAGGTGATCGCCTTTCCTAAGAATCAGGCTGCGCGCGATGTGATGGCCGACTCCCCTTCTCCCGCAGAGGCCGAGCAACTGGAGGAATTACACCTCCGTCTTATCGACAAAAAATAGCCACAGAGGGCTGTGGACAAGGATGTGTGATCGTGGTATATATGGCTTGGACCCTGCTGTGTCCGTGATGTTGCAGAAGGTTTTGAGCCAACACTTTGAATAGGGGGTCTTGACTTCGTTGGGGGCCGCGATAGGCTACGGCCAAGGCGAAACCCGAGAGCGGGGCCCCACCTGCGAATGCAGGTTCAAAACGATGCGGCACACGGCATAGCGGGGTGTTCTTTTAAGATGGCGATAGGCTCAGCCCTATCGCTTGTTTTATTTCTGTTGAGCTTCGGCAAAATCCCACAACTGTTTCGGTGTGTTTTTTTGCCCTCCGTAGCATAGGGGCATTTCGCGAACTGCCCCCAGGCTATGATCATGGTCAGGCATTTAATCCCATCGTCGTTATGATCATTTGGAGTCTATCGGCTCTGTGAGCAGCAGAGCTGCTGGATTCCAAAGGTGATCTTAATGGCTAAAACATTCGTAAGGGCGACCGTTCGGCAAGCTCACGGCGAGGCCGACCCGTCGTCCCTATATAGACCAGATTCATGGTCAATCAAACTGTTGGTAGGGGCAATTCATGCCGTCTCGCACCCTGGCCGGTCTTCGCGGCACGAACGGTGAATTGCCCCTACACCTTAGTATCGTCTTCGTGGTCCTTGACCCTCTAGTTTTGTACTAGATATCTTTACCATAGAGATCAGCACTTGGTGAATCGGGGTCGATCGATCATCATACTTTATCCACTTTCAGCCTGAAAATTCATGGGAGGAATCAGGTTTCTTGCACTCTGTTCTGATCTCAGGTAGACTCATTTCATCATATGTGCGAAAGGTAGATGCATGGAAAGCGACCGCGAGAAAGCCCTTGAAGCGGCTGTAAATCAAATCACAAAACGCTACGGGGATGGTGCGGTGATGAGGTTGGGTGAGGCGAAGCACCTGATGGTGGAGGCGGTCCCGACGGGTTCACTGGCGTTGGATTTGGCGTTGGGGGT
>Ga0111172_1022_pt1 | contig 48845 bp, 42 predicted proteins | sample DeeMarSWOR324_28_FD_80233 | JGI IMG/M metagenome (GOLD analysis project Ga0111172, IMG submission 80233) | Anaerolineae bacterium SM23_ 63 | reverse complement strand
CCCCGAGCTTGTTTTGCATTGAGCTCTACCCAGAGCTTGTCCTGAGCTCGCCGAAGGAAGCCTTGACTCAGAATAATACGTTCTTTAATGTCATCCTGAGCGATACCCTTCGGCGCGGAGCCGCAGGGCCTGAGGTAAATCGAAGGGCGCCTCAGAATGACATTTATCGGTTCACGCTGCAACCAGTCACCTTAAAAATGAACGCAGGTTTCTCAGGGTTTCCTTTTTGCGATATACTCATTGATATCGGCGGTTAATTAAACACTTGACCCATGGTTTCGATGCCGGGAGTTTAACCTCCCGGTCCTTATTACAAAGGTCGATAATATCATCGGAGAATGCAATGGCAATCATCTCTATCGAATATTGCGCAGTTTGACACTATACCGATCAAGCCATCGGTGCGATGGCTGAAATCCTCAAGCAGTACGAGCCTAAGATAGACTCCCTCTACCTGATCCCAGCAGGTGGCGGTAAATTCGAAGTGAAAGTAGACGAGGAATTGGTATATTCCAAGCTCGAGACCGGGCGCCATGTTGAACAAGGAGAATTGGTAAGAATCCTTGGAGAAATTCTCTAGGAGAGAATTGAACGTGACTGACAAAAAGGGACGAGTTTTTTCTGGAGCCCGACCGACCGGACGGCAACACCTCGGCAACTACCTGGGCGCGATCAAGAATTATGTGGCTCTTCAGGACACATATGAGTGCATCTATTGCATCGTTGACCTCCACGCGTTGACAACAATGGAGTCCACGCACGATCTCCGTGAAAACACGCGCGAGATGACTCTCGATTGGTTGGCGGCTGGTATCCGACCTGAGGAAACGATCGTCTTCGTCCAGTCGAACGTCCCTGAAGTGACAGAACTGCACACCATCCTCTCTATGGTCGTTGGGCTGGGCAAGCTCACCGATCTCCCCACCTTCAAAGAGAAGGCACGCCTGCAGCCTCACAACATAAACTACGGTTTGGTTGGGTATCCGGTGTTGATGGCGGCTGACATTACCCTCTACAAAGCCGGGGTGGTACCGGTGGGGGTCGATCAAGCCCCACACCTCGAATTCGCTCGCGAGGTCGTGCGATCTTTCAATCATCGCTATGAGGCCGATGTCCTCATTGAACCTCAGATGAAGAGCACGGAGATCCCCAAGGTGCTCGGCACAGACGGCAAACAAAAAATGAGTAAGAGCCTTGACAATCACATCGAATTGGCCGCTACGCCGGAGGGGACGCTAGAACGCGTGATGACCATGGTCACCGATCCGCAACGTAAGCTCCGATCCGATCCGGGGAATCCGGACGTCTGCAACGTTTTCTCGATGCACAGAATCTTCTCGAAAGTTGAGGAAGTTGAAATGGTCAACATCGAGTGCCGACGCGCGGGGATCGGATGTGTTGATTGCAAGAAGCTCTTCGCGAAAAACCTGAACGCCCATTTGGAGCCGTTTCGAACAAAACGCGCAAAATTAGCTGAAGATCCTGATCACGTTTGGGGCGTGCTGGAGGAAGGCGCGGCTCGAGCGAAAAAGATCGCTGAACAGACCATGGTTGAAGTTCGGTCCGCAGTTGGCTTGCCCTGAGTTTCATCGTTGGATCTTTCAATAGAAATGTTATAAGCACGCTTCTTGAGGCCAGCCATCCTTCGAATGGCTCAGGATGACTGACTTGATGAGGAAATCAGTAAGCGCCCTGAGCTTGTCGAAGGATCCGTCGATGCGAGTCATCATCCTTCGACAAGCTCAGGATGATTATCTTTTTAGAGAAACAAATAGCCTTAACACAATTGAAGATCAAATCGTGAGCACAATCTTTGGAGTGCGCAAGCTCTGCTTGCGCCCAGAAGCAGAGCTTCTGAAGTCCAAAGAAACACACAACGAAGCATGCAAACAATTTGGAGTGCGCAAGCTCTGCTTGCGCCCAGCAGCAGAGCTTCTGGACTCCAAAATCTGTACGACGAAGTGTGCATACAGTTTGGAATGCTCAAGCTCTGCTTGCGCCCAGAAGCAGAGCTTCTGGACTCCAAAATCTGTGCGACGAAGTGTGCATACAGTTTGGAGTGCGTAAGCTCTGCTTGCGCCCCCTTCGACGAGCCCCCTTCGGCGAGCTTAGGACGGGCAGGATAAGGCAGTAGCAGAATTTCTGGATTACAAAGAACTCAACCACGGAAGTGTTTCGTACCATATAGAGCAATTGGTACGGGGTTGATCCAAACCCGTTAAATTTTATTATCATCTTCGGAGGTCGCATTCATCGATGAAAGCCGTTCTACAACGTGTCCGTCGTGGTCGTGTCTCTGTCGATGACCGCACTGTTGCGGAGATCGGTCGTGGCTTGGTCATTCTCGTTGGCGTGGGTCAAGGTGACACCGAGTCGGAAGCGCGTTGGCTAGCGGAGAAATGCGCCGTTTTGCGCATGTTCGAGGACGCTGAAGGTAAGATCAATCTCTCAGTTAAGGACATCGAAGGAGAGGCGATCGTCGTTTCTCAATTCACGCTTCACGCTGACACGCGCAAGGGTCGGCGACCGAGCTTCATCAAGGCCGCAGATCCGAAAATCGCTGAACCCCTTGTCACCCAGTTTGCCGAGCATCTCGCAGTCCAAGGTGTACCGACCCAATTGGGCGTCTTCGGCGCTCATATGTTGGTCGAGATTGAGAACGACGGTCCCGTAACGATTCTCTTGGAACGAACGCCAGTAGCTGGTAAGACCTGAGAAACGCGAAGCACACCTTCCCACCAATATCTCACAACCTAGTTGAAAAGAGTCCCAGCAACCATTTCCTAGGGAAACCTACCTTTAACTCCCACATGGCAGGGCAATGTCAGCCCTTCGTCGGTTTCTACCAGGTCAGCGTGTTATAATCCGCGCGAATTCGTACAAAACATCTATGACACCACTGAAAAAAGATCAACTGCGAGAAGAGGAACGGTATATGTTGGGGAGCGGGCTACGCCCGCACCCCAACATATACCGTTCCCTACTACGCGAGGGTAGTTTTTTCAGTGCATTCCAATATTATCTTCATCGTCCATAAGGAGGGACACATGAATATCGCAACTGCATTACGTGCACTGTCATCCATATCATGGGTGATCGCGCTTGGGGTCATTGTATTGGCGGTGATGCGTTCCGCCCAGGGCCGGAGTTTTAAGGCTGCTGCCGGGCTGGTGATTGGGGCCATCGTCGTAGCATTGGTGTTGACGACAATCAGCGCTGGGTTAGTTTTCATCCAACCGGAGGAAAGAGGAATCGTCGTCTCAGCCGTGGCAACGAAAGGATACCGCGACACAGCACTTCAGCCTGGATTGCGTTGGGTGATCCCATTCGCCGAGAATGTGATTATTTATCCCATCTCTCGCCAGACGTATACCATGTCCATCGCGCCCGAGGAGGGACAGCGACCCGGAGATGACTCCGTCGCATCACGCACTTCTGACGGGCAGGAGGTGATCATCGACGCCTCGGTGATTTTCTCCATCGATCCCGACAGGATCATCGATGTCCATATCACCTGGCAAACACGCTACGATCAAGACCTGGTACGACCCTTATCGCGGGGTATTATCCGTGATGAGGCGTCGCAGTATAGGGTTGACGAGATCGTGAGTGCGAAACGAATCGAATTAATCGAGGGCATCAGCGAGACGCTGACCGAGAAGTTCGACGAGAACGGGTTAATTTTGGTCGATTTCGTTTTGCGCAACATCCAGTTCTCAACCGAGTACGCAGCTTCGGTCGAGCAGAAGCAGATCGCCGAACAGTTGGCTCAGCAAGCTGCTTTCATCGTTCAACAAAGAGAACAGGAGGCCGAGCAGGCACGCGAGGTTGCCGCTGGTCAGGCAGACGCTGTTGAGATCAATGCCCAAGGTACAGCCAACGCGCTGGTCATCCAAGCAAAGGCTGAAGCCGAAGCACGCTTGTTGAAAGCCGAGGCCGAAGCCCAGGCATTGGAGCTGATCGCTGCCGCTCTACGTGACAACCCTGAAGTACTCACTTTTGAGTACATCAGCAGACTCGCGCCCGGCATCCGAGTGATGTTGCTGCCATACGACAATCCCTTCCTGTTGCCATTGCCTGAGCTTGAAGAGGCCGTGATCCCGACCCCAGCCCCTGTGGAGTAGGGTTGAGGTTATTCCATCCGTCCAAAACAAACCTTCCCGCGAGTTTTAAGTTCGCGGGAAGGTTTGCTTATCGTATACGAGTATACGCTACACATGTCATTCCGAGGGAAACACATTGGGGCGACCGAGGAATCCCTAGGATCATGCGAGTCTAAGAAGTGCCATCATCGGGATTCCTCGCCGCACGGCGGCTCGGAATGACATGTTGTGGGGAAGTTTTTTATCAATCGCCTGTGAGATCCTATCTTCACCTCCCCGCGAGCTTAAGGCTCGCGGGGAGGTTTACTAGAGAAGTTTTAGCCCAACCGGACCGCCATGAGCGGCACCAGCATCTCCTCCGGTGAAAGACCCCCATGTCGACCCAGGAGGGGGTTTTCTTTCGCCGCCCACCAGAGGTAAGCATCCCCCTGGCTAACAGCGATCAAATCACCCAGCCGATCGCGAGCCTCCATTGCCGGAGTGCCAGGACCAAAGAGCCCCATTTTGAGCGCCTTCTCCGAAGGGACCAAGTTGAAGCATTGAGGCCAAGTGTGCTCAAAGTATTCGATGACCTGCTTGACCCGACCCGGTCGGGGATAGAGATAGAGCAACCGATTCTCGCCTGTTGGGAGCAGGTGAAGCGAACCCACGAGGTCGGGATGCATATGCAGTTCATACCTAGGATCCCTAGCTGTGGGGATCTGTCCATGATCCGTGAGGATGAGTAAAAGGGTTTGGCGGCGAGTCACCGGCGAAAGGTCCCCGATGAAGTTTTGGAGCATTGCCTGGATGAAGGTAATGAATTCCCCCCGTGCACGTTCAGAGTTCGGGCCATAGCGATGAGAAACGCCATCCACGGCGCCGTAGTAGACCCAGATTAAACGAGGATTTTCGAGGCTACTCTGCGCGAGATCACGCACGCCAATCCAAAGGTCGGCCAACCCACTAAACATGTGCTTTTCAACCCCAGCGTAATGCATCCGGGAAAGCCCGGACCTTCCGATGCTGTAATGAAGGAAAGCATGCCCTTCAACGTCTGCGCTCGTAAGGTATTTCCCCAGCATAGGGACCGGAAGTGCGGTTTCCGGCTGAAAGCCGGCGTTATAAAGCGAGCCGCCTGGTCCTTCGAAGGCCATCGGCGCGTGGGTGATCATGTTGGCGACCAAGCCATACTCCTTGAGGAAGATCTCGTATCCCAAGATCCCGTGTTCCGCCGGGCTTCTCCCAGTCCAGATCGTGGTCAGCGCACTGCTGGTCGTAGATGGGACGACTGACGTCAGCGGTGCCAACAGACAACGGTCACTTTCCGCATCCAGTTCTTTCGCCATCCCCGCAATCCATCCCCGAAAACGATCGTGTGATACGGCGTCGATCAAGACCACGATGACTTGCTTTATACCCTCAACCATCGCGTCCAATTCGGGAATATCGAGGCGAGGGTGCGGAGGACCGGAAGCTCCCAGCCAATGACAAAGGCTGGCCGGTAAATTGAGGATCGAGAGGCCATCGTAGGCAGGGTGGATCGCTCCTTCACCCAGATCAAGTCCTTCAAGCTTGGATGTATAAAGTCCTGGGAGCAAGTTATCGGTTATATCTGGCATGCTATTGACCTTTATCACTAGGAACAGAACAGGAACTCACTAGACTGACTTCGCTGCTTGACCTATAATTCTACCTAACATCACGATTGATGCACCTCGCGGGGAGGACCTTTGGCTCAGCTTGAAGAAGCTCCGAAGGTAAGCGTTCAAGGCCGGCTTAATTCTTCTTGGATCAGACGAGCATTTACCGGACGACGGGGTCGGAATCTGCGCGAATACCTGACGGGCTACTTGATGATATCGCCCGCAGTGATCCTGATCTTCATGTTCGGCATTTTCCCCGTGGGATTTGCCTTATACGTAAGTCTACACAAGTGGCGCCTCAAGAGGGGCGATTTCATCGGCTTGACGAACTATACCCAAGCCGTGGACAACTTAGCCTATGTCTTCTTCTTTGCCATTGCGATCGGCGCACTGATCGGAGCATGGTTATTCCTTCAACGGATACGCAAGAAGGCAGAAGAAAACAATGACCGTCCTTGGCTGCTTGCATTACCAGCAGTCCTATATGCTGCCACCGTCATAAACTTCTTCCGTTGGATCATTTTGTTGCTGCCTCAAGTATTGGACATCGCGGATAAACTCAGAGGCCTAGACAGAACACAGGAGGTGTTCCTACAATTCCTCGGTGAAGCTTTTCGAGCGGAGAGTGTTCTTCCCGCATTTTGGTTATTTGGTGGGCTCTTCCTTTCATCCATTTTCACGGGTTTTATTATAGCTAGACTGGGGCGAAACCCTCGGCAGCTTTCCTACCAGGCACACTTTTCGATCATGTGGCTATCGGGAGTGATCGGCCTGCTCTTGCTTTGGTTCACCTACAGCCAGGCTACGGAAGCTTATCGTGTGGCTCTTGAGAGCGGCACAGATCCGGGCATCTGGCCTCAAGTGATTACGATCGGTTCCGGCATTCTGCTCCTCGTCATAGCCTGGTTCGTGTGGCGAAGCGCGGAGGGCCAGGCATCTAATAGAGCTTTCTGGATTAGGATTTTCGGCGCCCTAATTCTGCTCGTCGGTGGCTGGTTGCTCATTGGGGAGTTACCTGCGGTGATCGCTGCGGGTGATGAGGACATGTGGTCGGGATTGAAGGTGACGGTCTTCTACTCCCTGGGCACTGTACCTTTCGAGTTGGCCATCTCGATGTTCCTCGCCATCTTGCTTTTCCAGAAGCTCGCCGGTTCAGCACTTTTCCGCATGGTCTATTTCCTGCCCTATGTCACGCCGTTCGTGGCCAGCGCGACCGTCTTCCGTCAAATGTTTTCCGTGAGGCCACAGGCGCCAGTAAATCAGGCCCTAAAATTTTTGGGGATAGAACCACTGCAGTGGATACAAGAGCCAAAAGGGATCTTCCAATTGATTGGGGAGTCCCTGGGGGCTGACATCCCCTCCTGGGCCGTAGGTCCCAGCCTAGCCTTGGTGGTGATCATGATCTTCTCCATCTGGGTTTTTGTTGGATATAACACCGTGATCTACCTGGCGGGTTTGGGAAATATCTCGACGGAACTGATCGAGGCAGCGGAGATCGATGGGGCTGGACGGTGGCAGATTTTCCGAAACATCATCTTCCCCCTGCTCTCACCCACGACCTATTTCCTCTCGCTGATGGCCATCATCGGTACGTTCAAGGCTTTCGCCCACATCTATGTCATGCGTCATGAATTCGCTTTAGGCACAGTGGACACCTTCAGCGTCACGATCTTCTTGGAATTCTTCGATAAGACGCGCTTCGGATATGCCTCCGCATTAGCTTTTGTGCTTTTCGCAATCATTCTAGGTCTGACCGTGATTAACAATCGGATCCAGGGGTCGAGGGTTTTCTATGGCTGAAACCTCCTTGAGAACACCCTCCGTGAAAACCGAAACATCAAGGACACGCTTTCTTGTCGCCCAGATCTTTCAGAAAGCGGGCATCTATTTCATTCTGATCGCCTGGGCTTTCATCGCCATTGTGCCCTTTTTGTGGATGCTATCCACATCGGTGATGACATTAGGAGAGGCACAAGGCGTGCGAGTTTTCCCTTCTGAAATCCACTTGGAAAACTATGTCGAAGCCTGGAAGATAGCCGAGTTCGCGGAGTTCTTTTTCAATAGTGTCCAGATTACCACCATTACATTGGTAGGTCAGCTCATCGTGAGCATCCTTGCGGCTTATGCCTTCGCCAGGATCCAATTCCCTGGTCGTGATTTACTTTTTGGGATCTTGTTGAGCACGATGATGATCCCTGCCATGGTACTCACGATACCCAATTTCCTCACCGTCACCTGGTTGGGGCGTATCATGCCGATTAAGTGGATCAACAACTGGCCTGCTCTAACTATTCCCTTTTGGGGCAGTGTATTCTCGATTTTTCTCTTGCGGCAGTTTTTCGCCCAGATTCCGGATGAGCTGTTCGATGCGGCGCAGATCGACGGTGCAGGGCACTTGCGTTTCTTGTGGAAGGTGGTCATTCCACTTTCGAAAGCCCCGATCATGGTCATTATCGTGCTCTCCTTCATGTTATCGTGGAACGCGCTTGCCTGGCCACTACTGGTGACGAACACGCCTGACTGGCGTCCGATCGCCGTTGGCCTTTACAATTTTGTCCAGGAGGCGGGTCAACAAATTCATCTTATGATGGCCGGGGCCGTGATCACCATCATTCCCATTCTGCTGCTATACTTCATTACCCAGAAACAGTTCACCGAATCGATCGCTCGAAGTGGTTTGAAGGGTTGAATCTCAACCCGAAGGGAGGTGGAAAGGAAACATCTAAGCTTGAGCATACCTTCAAATGCCATTGGAAACTGGCATTGGGAAAGATCTAATACTTTGAGGAGGATGAAGGATGTCTAAAAAACTCTTTACCTGGGTACTGCTCCTTGCGTTAGTGCTCCCGCTGGCGCTGGGAGCATGTGCGGCTGAGGAAACCGAAGCTCCACCGCCACCGGAACCGACGGAGGTTCCACCCCCGGAACCCACAGAAGCCCCACCCGAACCTGAACCCACAGAGGTTCCACCCGAACCGGCCATCGATCCTAGTGGTCAAACGGTCGTCTTCTGGCACGTCTGGTATAGCGAACCCGTCAAATCCGGCATGGTCGCTCTGGTGGATGAATTCAACGCCACCAACGAGTGGGGCATAACCGTAGAGGCCTTGGATCAGGGCAACTACGCCGATACTGAAGACCTGATGAATGCCGCCATCCAGTCCGGGGATTTGCCAGATCTGGTAGTAGCCTACGGCAACGCTTTGGCCAACTGGCACTCGGTGGATGTGATCATCGATTTGGATCCTTACGTCGATGATCCGGATTGGGGCCTGACAGCGGAGCAGGTGGCTGATTTCTACCCTGCTGCATTTAACGGCGCTGTCGCTCCCGATGGTGCTCGTGTAGGCTTCCCCATCAGCCAGTCGGCCGAGGTCCTGTTCTACAATGACACCTGGGGACAGGAGCTTGGATTCGCTGCCCCGCCAACCACCCCGGCGGAGTTCAAAGAACAGGCTTGCGCAGGCGCGGCTTTCAATGCCGCCGACGATGACCCTGACAACGACGGCACAGGCGGTTTTGTGCTCTATGCTGGTGCATCCCAAGTCAGTGCCTGGGGTTTCGCATACGGGGCAACGCATCTGACACCGGATGGGTCGGCTTATGACTTCGCCACACCCGAATGGCAGGCGGCTGCGGAGTTTCTGAAGGAAATTTGGGATGAGGGTTGCGCCTTCCCGACAGAGAGCTATCCCAACCCCGAATTCGCCACCCGTAAGGCCCTGATGGTCAACAGTTCCAGCGTTGGCTTGCCCTATCAGCTTGCGGCTTTCGAGGACGCTGAATCCACCGATGAGTGGGGATTCATGCCATTCCCAGGTGACGCAGGGCAGGCTGTGGACTCCTATCTCCAAACGGTTGGCATGGTGGGAAGCAACCCAGAACGAGAACTGGCGACCTGGCTGTTCATCAAGTGGTTCACCTCACCTGAGGCCCAAGCGAAATGGATCGAAGCTTCGGCTTACCATCCAACCCGGGCCGGCACAGTCCCGCTTTTGGAAGCCTATGCTGCGGAGCATCCTCAGTGGGCTTCTGGCCTAGACCTGGTACCTCTTGGACAGGTTGAACCGGCTATCGCATCCTGGTCTTCTGTGCGACGTTTGGTCCAAAGCGCTTACGCAGAAATCATCCAGGGCACGCCGGATCAGATCCCTGGTATCCTGGCAGAGCTCAATGACGCCGCTGCCGAGGCGATGGCGGAGATGGAGTAAGCCTTCCGTCTTCAACAGAGAGCGGGTTGTAGACAGACCACAACCTGGTTTTCGAAAAAGTAGGGGCGGTTCGCGAACCGCCCCTACGATGTTGTATGGGTAGCGTCCCTACTTATGGGTTAATACCAAATATCGCGACGATCGGATCGTGGTCAGATTGATGCAAGGGTGACGCATCACCTGGATCGGATGGCGGGTAATCGGCGTTGGTGTGAAAGATTTCCACCCTCCTCAATATGTCCATCAACCCCTGCGTGATCAAGATGTGATCCAAGACCTGCGAAGCTCCCTGATAGATGTAGGTGTAGCGTTCGTCAGGATCGAGGATCTCAAAGACATGTCGCAAACCAGCCTCGCGTAGGATATCAATCGGTTTTGCATCGTAATAAGAGTTCAGATCACCCAAAATTATGACCTGCGCATCGGGATCCTCCGCCAACACACCCTCAAGCAGGCTCACATTCCAAGCCGCTTGCGCGGAGCGCCGCGGTTCAGTCGCCAACTCCCCACCGGACATGGAGGTGAAATGATTGTTGATCACATTTATCGTGATCGATCCGCTTGAAGTTTCCACCTGAACCTGGATCAACAAGGGGTGTCGGCTGGTGATACCCTCCGGCGCGGGATGCTGATGGACATCAAGCAGTGTGGCTTGATCGCTCCTCACCAAATATCCCACATCGATCCCCCGGCTATCCGTCCCCTCCATCAGGACCGGGATGTAATCGAGCTCCGATAACAGCTCGTGCGCAGCTAAGTCTTCCAAAATCCCAAGGTGTTCCACTTCTTGGAGAGCGACGATGGTTGGCGTGCCTGCAGCCAAGATCGTATGGGCAACCTTGGTTAAAGCCAAATCATAGTCGGCTTTTCTAGGTAAAGGAGGGTCGGTTGGGTGTGGAACGAGGATATCGAAGAGATTTTCAACGTTCCATGTCATGATGCTGAACTCATCCGCTCCCAATGACGGTAAGGACTGAGGTGGTTCTCGTAGCGGAGTGACTTCGGGAGAGATAAGGGGTTCGATTTTATATCGCCCGTAAGTGTATGCTAGTGGACCCTGCAACCCTGTTACCAGATCTCCCGTAGCGATCACATAGTCCAGCGTCGAGCTGTCATAGTGAACCTCAGAAGAGCCATCGTCCACCATGATCATGTAACCCGCCTCACCCCCCTGCCAGATGCGGTCCACTCCCTTGTCTGACCGCACCACGACATATTCACCATACCTCGATGTGGGCGAGATCGCGGTAGCTGATTCACTCACCTGGACGAGCATTCCCTCAAGGGCTTCGTTATATAGTTGAGCTTCAAGGTCATCCGCTGGCGGATCGAGTTCAGCGAACGCTGGAAGGGGAAGACCCTGAGCGAGCACACGGACATCCTCCGGGCTAGAGATCTCGATCTGGGTCTGCTGTCCGATCTCACGAATATTGCCATGGATTTCAACAAGGTCGCCTGGGGATGCGCTGATTTCAAGTTCGCGACTTAGAATAAATAAACCCTCAGAGGTAACAGGATCGTCATCCACCTCGGTGGATTGGATAAAAAACCCTTCCAGGGCAGGGAAAACGCCAGTTACGACGCCAGTCGTGGTAGCCTCGTCCAAAACGTAGGGCGAGCTACTTCCCGTCCCCTGAATGGCCCAAATGGGCACGCTGGTGCCAACAAAGACTCGCCATGGTTCAGCCACTAGGATATCAACGCCTTCAATCCCGCTAACAGCATGGCTGCCAATCGTGATCTGATCCTCTGTTCCTGTCACACTTAAATCGAATGAGACACTTACACTCCCTCCGTCGCTTTCAAGCTCGGATACCTGCCAGACAATTTCATCACCACTTCTCGAACCGTTCTCGTCGATCTTCTCCAAGCGAGCACCGCTGGGAGGTAATACAGCCGTTATCGTTAAATCTTCTACGAGCGTTGGGCTATGATTCGTGGCTGTGAGTGTTACAGGCAAAGTCTCCCCAGGCAGGATCGTGTTCGGAGCTTCTGTGTCAAGGATGATGACCGGAGGGAATATCTCTTGAAGGTCAGATTGCAGGCGAGGATATAATAGAACACTTCCATCACGCAGGTCCAATATCCCTGTAGCCATGTAGTTGTGCCCGAGTTGGATTTTCTCGACACTCATCTCGGTGAGTTTATCAACGTACAGGCTCAGCAGATTTCCTTCTTCGTCGGTAAGATCAATCTCATAACTGTAACTGAACTCCTCCACACGTGTGACATTTCCCTCAACCTGCACCAATCGACCGGGTAATGTCTCTGTGTCATATACGGCTTGACGAATGCTGGCTTGTGTAAGCGGTGGTTCTGTGTCCATAGAAGGAGAGATGACTTCGATGTCCCCTGGTACAACATTAGGGATGATCTCTATGGAATCTCGATAAGGTTCAACGACGCCCTTGACCCTAACGCGGGCTCCAATAGGAACATCCACCTCACCCTCACCACCGATAACATAAACTTGTAATCCGCCGGTTTCGTCCTCAAGATAAAACTTTACATTTCCAGATCCAGCGTAGGACCCCCCGGTGTACATTGTAGCAATGCCTTCCACGGATAACTCTGCATTCAATAACCCACGTGCTGTCCCAATAGGGATGACCCCACCCTCACTGCGCGTATGGACCGGATCAGAAAAATATGCGATCGGTGAATCTCCTACACGGGCAAGGAATATCTCAACCGAAAAATCAAGGTATGCCCATGGCGTGGTTACGGAGAACGACTCTGTACGTTCTTCACGAGGAGCGAGCCGCTCCACACTCCAGAACAATGTTGACTCCTGCTGCTCGATCGATTCTGGTAAAGATTGCAAGATGAGCTCGTTTGGCAACCTGAGCTCTGCGACGATATTCTCCAATTTCAGATCTGTCTCATTCGTGATGGATAGGTGATAATCAAAGCCACTTCCGGGTTCAACAGTCTCCGGGGCCTGTAGCTGAAGACGAATGAGTTGGTCGAAGAACGGTGTGGGTTCGCTACCGGTGTTTTGAGGATCGGGTGAGAAGCAGATTTGGAAATCATCCTTATTGTTGTTCGTGTCCTGGTAATTCCCGGACTCTCCTCCGGGTCCTCGTTCTAATGACATTCCATTCTCAGGAATAGCGGCCGGATCGCCTTCTGTAAATAGCTTGGGGGCATTTCCCCAACCAAGAGCATCCACAGTTTCGCCTTGAGCATCACGCAACAGCAGACCGCCTCCGGAGGTATTTAAAGATTGGGTAAAAGATATATTGGGCATGAGGTCCACGTCCTCGCCCTCTCGGACGAGTAAATAATGTCCTTGTCCTGGAATAAGAGCGGGGTTCAGCCACTGATAAACCAACAAATCCTCATCGCTTGTTGGCAAGCGATACCAGAGTGAGTAGCCTTGCAAGGATAAGGGAATATCTCCAGCATTGTAGAGTTCAATGAACTCGAAGTTATTGTTCCCGACGTCCCCTGTGATGACCTCGCTGATCAATGCTTTCGGTGGTGCCAAAGGCGTTGGTTCTTGAGTCAGCGTTGGTTCTAAAGGAGGCGCTTTTTGGCATCCGCTGAGAACGAGAAAGCTGATCAGGATGAGTAGGATCTTTTGTTTATTCATATTGCCTCGTGGAATAGTATCTATTTAGGGACAAGATGTTGATTGCTTGAGCTGTGCCGCATAACCACATCAGTCATCATGTGGTATATCACGCTTTCACGCTTCAATGTTACCCTATCTTTACGATCAAGGACAAACTCAATGCTCATCGATGAGATCTGCTTTCGCTGAGTCTTTGATCCTGGTTGATAACCATCGATTACTTTTCCTGGTACACTGATCCCTCACTTTCACTGGAGTTTTATCAATGAACCCATCGAAAAAAGATCAATTGCGAGAGGGAGATCCTGGAATTCTCTGCCTCTACCATGACGATGCGGACGGACGATGTTCGGCAGCAATCGTAAGGCGGTTTTTTAGATCATCGGTTAGATTACAAGCTATCGACTACGGCGATCCTCTCCCATGGGAGGTCATCGAGGCAGCCGACAAGCTCGTTATCGTGGATTTCTCGCTGCCTTTAGAAGATATGCGTCGGGCACAGAAGACCTCCGAGTTGGTGTGGATCGATCATCATAAGACGGCTCTTGACGGTCTCTCAGAGCTGCAGGATATCCCCGGTCTTCGAAGTTTGGATGAGGCAGCCTGTGTGCTCACATGGCGAACGTTCTACCCAGATCAGCCCCTTCCCAAAGCAGTCGTTTATATTGGTGATCGAGACATCTGGCGGCTCGCTTATGCTGCCTCTGCGCCCTTCAGCGATGGGCTTCATCAAGAAGATACCAGACCGTGGAATGATGAGTTATGGAAACCGTTGCTCGATGACGAGACAGATCGTGTCGAAGACTTAATACGGCGGGGGACGGTCTTGCACCAGGCGCGAGTACGCAGGATAAATCGGCAGATTAAACGCTACGGCTTCGAGGTGACCTTCGAAGGCCACCGCACATTGGCTATCAATGCCCGAGGTAGCGGAGAGATGGGAGCGCTGATCCGCCAGCTAGGATACGAGATCGGTTATTGCTACATCGAAGCGGAACAGAACGGTGAATTAAAGACCTTTGTCACACTCTATTCGGATCGCGTGGACGTATCTGAGATCGCCCGCAAGTTCGGTGGCGGTGGGCATGCAGGTGCGGCTGGATTTTCGATCGAACGTGCGGGAAGCCCCTTTCCTCCACAACCTCGGGTTGAAAGATAATCCCCAAAGCTACACAGGATAATAGCCACAAGCTGCAGGCTTCAAGCTCCAAGCGACAGGCTTCAAGTCGCAAGTCGCACATCAGCTTTCACGCATCACGCTTCACGTTTCACGCTTCACGTTTCACACATCACGCTTCACGTTTCACGCTTCACGTATCAAGGCAGCGTTCACTCCCCGGCGTCTTGAGAATCCACCAGTTCCGACAACGTCACGACCTTATATCCTCGGCGCGCAAGCTCGGGTAAGACCGCATCCAGTGCAGCGGCCGTACGCGCACCGCGAGATCCGTAGTCGTGAAGCACAATGACCGAACCAGGCTGTATCTTCCAAAGGACATAGCGGGTGATGAACCAAGAGGATCCAATCTGTGGGTCAAATGGGTAGACAGAGCCTAATGCACAGGTATAGCCATACTCGTGTAGGGTTGAAAGCATCGTCTCGTTGTACCAGCCCGATCCCGGGCGGAACCAACGAACATCGGCAAACTTCATAAGTTCCTCGTCCGACTCGACCAGTTGCCGTTCAAACTCACTCGAGTCCAGCATGATGCTTGGATAATCGTTTAGTAAATGGTTCGCCAGTTCATGACCCTCATCGATCATACGCTGTACCAGTTCCTCGTTACCCGGAATTCGACTTGTGATCAAGAAGAAGGTAGCCTTCGCCCCATGACGATTTAGGCTCTCAAGGATTTTTGGCGTCTCAAGAAGATCCGGTCCATCGTCAATGGTCAGCGCGACCAACAACTCTCGGGTGTCAATGGAATAGACAACTTCCGGTGATCGTTTACGTAATTGAGCGACGACCCATTCTGGTTCCAGCAAAATTAACGCTCCGATGAAAAACATTAAGATAACGAGCGACCCAATGGTAAGGGCTAGGCGTGTTGACATGTAAGTGTTATATCCACTGAATCTACCGAAAAAAGGCCAACCGCGAGAGGAGGACCGGCATATGTGGGTATGTGGGCTTCGCCCTCACACCCACATATACCTCTCCCTGCTCCTCGCGTGTTTTTTTCAGTGCACTCATCCACTTCGTTTATAGAATGAAATTGTACCGACCTGGCTCGACTTTGGGTATGGTACTTTCCGCCATATCCACGTATGTTGGATCGGTTCTCCTCTTCACTTTATCCCCTACTCGACCAGCATCCGGCGCAAGACTTTACCGACAAAGGACTTCGGAAGTTCCTCACGGAACTCGATGTCCCAGGGCACTGCGTATTCGTCGAGGCGCTGCCGGCAAAGATCGAGCAGCTCTTCTTTGGTGAGTTTGGTGCCCGGGCGCGGTACGACGAAAGCCTTGACACGCTGGCCAGCCATATCACCTTCAACACCCACGACTGCGACTTCCATGACGTTGCTGTTTTCATAGAGAACTTCTTCCACGTCCCTCGGGTAAACACTATATTCCCCAGCCATGATCGTATCCCGCTTGCGGCTGATGATCTGAAAGTAACCATCGGCGTCCATAACCGCCACATCGCCGGTATAGAGCCATCCGTCTTTTAAGGATGACTCATCGTCCTCTGAACTCTCCCCGCCCCAATATCCTGTCATGACCTGAGGTCCTTTGACCAACAATTCGCCGATCTGTCCCACGGGTAGATCCTCACCCGTAATGATGTCCACGATCTTCGCATCGGTGTTGGGTATTGGAACGCCTATCGATCCGGCTCTACGCACCCCTTCGAAGGGATTGGCATGGGTGACCGGAGAGGCTTCCGTCAATCCATAGCCTTCAACCAAACGTCCATGCGTGAGCTTCTCGAAAGTCTCTTGTACCTCGATGGGAAGGGGTGCCGCTCCGCTGATGCAGGCCTTGATCGAGGATAATCCATAAGAACGCACATTGGGAGCAGCGTTAATCGCCATGTAGATCGAGGGAACCCCGGGAAAGATCGTTGGTTTGTACCACTTAATATGCTGGAGCACCTGTTCCAACTCAAAGACCGTCAGCAGAACGATGGTCGCTCCCATGGCGATCGGGATGTTCATGGCGGTTGTCATGCCGTAACTATGGGTGAGCGGGATGACGGCGAGAAAGGTCTCCTCTCCCCAATGCGATTCGGGTATCCAATGCCGGGTCTGAAGCGCGTTAGCGACCAGGTTGGCATGGGTCAGGCAGACCCCCTTGGGTTCGCCGGTCGTGCCGGCTGTATAGAGAATCGCAGCCAGATCATCGCTGGAAACCTCAATCTCGGGTGATTCCCTGGCGGCGTCCATCATCAATTGACTCATACGGTAACCAACTTTACCGAGATCAAGGTCGTCCCGCTTACCCAGGCCTGCGGCTTCCCAACGAGCGACGAGTTGTTTGTAGACGCGCGACGAAACGGCTTTGCTGATATCCGTCAGGATAACTTTCGCGGGCACATGTTTTTTCACGGCTTTTGCGAGCCCGCTAAAATCTGTTAACGTGACGATCACCTGGGTATCGGTTTGATTGATCTGTTCAAGGATCATCGCAGCGTCGGCGTCGGGATTAGGGAGCACTACCACCCCGCCAACTTTAAGCGTGCCATAGTAAGCGATGATCAGCTGCGGTATGTTAGGCAGGATCACCATCACGCGATCGCCGGGCTTAATGCCCAATCCATGCAAGGCGTGGGCAAATTGGTTCGCACGTCGATCAAGCTGATAGTAATTTATTTTAGAGCCATAAAAGATTGTCGCCGTTTTGTTCGGCACCCAACTCGCAGCGGTTTCCAGGAACTTATGCAGAGGCTGGCGAGGGATGGGAACCGAAGGGGGTGTGTGCTTCCCGTAGCTGTTCAACCATGGGCGATGAGCGAGCCGTCTCGATGGAACGCCTTGATCGCGCCAAGATATAGGCTTAGCCATGGCTTCTTTGCGGATAAAACGTTCGATGGCGCGATTGACCGCCTGATGGCGCTCAATTTGTACCTTATGCTTTGAAGCACCAATATCAATCACCTCAGCTCCAGGCACCGCCTTGCACACATCTTCGAAAACCCAACGTGGAAAGTATCTGTCCCGTGCACCGGTGATGATGAGTGTGGGCGTGCGAATTTTCTTCAGTTGCTCCCATCCTTTCCACTTACGCATGTTATTCAACATCATGCGCTTCATCACGTGAATTTCAGCGTTCCAGCGCGGTCGGAACCTCCACCATGGTCGGAATGCTGCAGTGGGAATGCGAGAAGCAAGTGAGGCCGCTCGAGGGAGAGGATGTTCGCCTGCGGTAGAAATCAAGACCAGTTGCTCAAGTCTCTCCGGGTAAGCGACCGCATACTCAACACAGATTGAGCCACCAAAGGAATGACCAACCAGAACGAACTTCTCCGGGAAATCGAGTGCGTCTGTGATCGCATCTAGATCAGCTACCAGTTCCGGCATGGTGTACTGGCTAAAGGGGGCGTCACTTTGACCGTGCCCGCGTAGATCAGGTACAACAACCCGATACGCATGCATGAAGTGGTTGATCTGATACTCCCATGTTTCAGCACAACCGGCATAGCCATGGACGAAAACGAGGGTTTTTTCCGCACCTTCTGGCCAAATGTCGATCACACTCAGCGCCATATCTGCCAGACCACGGATCGGGACATCAACCCGATAAAGGTTAAAATCCAGTTGGATGTCCCGCTGCTTGAGTCCACGCAATTTTCTCTTCATCTCTACCTCCACCCAGGGCTCGGCGATCTACAATTTCTCTCCCCTTTTTTGGCGTAAGAGCTTGAGAACTTGGGGCGTCATGACCTCAATAATGGGTGACGGCTCTTTGGGCTGCCAATTGGCCTTCGCCTCATTCAAAGGCTCAGGCCAGGTTTCTGAAGAGTGAACGATCGAGCCTGGGGTGTCCTCCGTCTCTAGGACCTTCAAGGCTTGATCTATCACCCGCAATTGCTGATCAACATTATGCGGTTGCCCAAGCGTATGACCGAAGGGGAACTCGACGGCTAACGTACGCGGTACGCCAACTTTTTCCGCCCAAAATGGCATCATCGTCACCATGATCGTGGAGAGACCGCTCGCTTCCAGCGTACGCGCCAGCACGGGCACGTTTTGGGCACAGTCAGGTCACGCGGGTGTGAGCAACACACAGTTCACCTCCTCAGCTTTGAACTTCTCTGCCACATCAAGGCCGTACGAATCCTGCCATGCGTTTGTATCCGGAGGAAAGCCCTGGTAGCCCATAAAGGAATAAGCACTCTCAGCCAATCCCGCGATCCTTCCCTCATCAACCAACTCACGGAACCGATGAATGGGCAGCAGGATGTTGACATCCTCCAACACCCCTTGTGTATTAATGTGCAAGTGACTCGCGCCCACATCGGATTGTTGTATATCGATCGGCAAGGTGCGATAGGTCGGATCGCCCCACTTTGGCTCGCGCTTTTCGCGCTCGATGTCAAATGGTGGCTCGACACCCTTATGATAAAGCCCGCCTGATGTGATCAACCCGAATTTGCATCCGCTTAAAGGACCTGGAAGAGGCGTCCAGGGAATGGGAAACTCAGGTTCGCGTTTTGTCATCTTGTAATAGGTCCCAATGATACGGGGCAGGAACTTAAAACTATCAACAGGCATTAGGCGCTCCAATGAAAATTCTACCTACATCATACTCAGAACTGCACAGTCCCCTCATAATATTAACACCGACCCCTGAAGTCGTCCTCCACCCAATAACTCTTCCATACCGTGAAGGGATATATTGATCAATTTCCAGAGGTCATAGGATCCATTTCGGATGACCGATCGGGGTAACCTCCTACTTTACTACAGGACAAGCGTGCCCTACAAACCTCTAAATAGCGTAGCAAACGCAAGGATGAGGAAAGCGATCGTCATCAACCAAAAACCTAACTCGGGATACGTGTCAAGAGGGATAATCCCCTGCTGCAAAAGGATCCCAATCAACCCAAAAAGGACAGCGATCGACCAACTGATCGTCTTCGGAGGGGAAAGTCTCATCGCACAGTTCTCCTTTCTTGGAAATGGATAAAACGGGCTTGCGCTGAGGGCTCCATAGTACCTTGTGCCTCGAATGCTTAGGTCGCGCAATATCGTTAGCGAAAAGGACTTAAGATCATCAAAGAATCTGATTCGTACCATTCTAATCGACCGTCAAGGAAACGCAACGCAACAGTTCCAAAACTATGAAACGGATCGCACAACTAGACCGCACAATCCCAAGATGTCCCTGCAAATGGGTACGTGCCTCCTGGTGAGGGTTTTGCCTTCAGGGATATACCTAACAAGCACATATCATCTTCAGCCTCCATCTGAGACAATCTTTAGTGTCACCAAAATATTAAGACCAAAATAGGGTAAAATCAAAGATATTCGAAAGATAATACTCATTGGAGGAGGCTTACGGATGGGATTACAAGTAGGGCAAGAGGCACCAGACTTTACGCTACCTAGCCACCTTGGCAAGGATGTAACCCTTAGCGATCTACGAGGGACCAATGTGGTCCTCGCTTTCTTCCCGTTAGCATTCACACCGGTCTGAAGTGATCAGATCCCGGCGTATGAGGCCGATCAAGCCAAGTTCGCGGGATTGAACGCCCAGGTCCTGGGCATCAGCGTCGACCACATCCCTGTACTCACCGCGTGGGCAGAAGGTTTTGGCGGTATTAACTATCCCTTATTGAGCGATTTCTGGCCTCACGGTGAAATTGCCCAGAGGTATGGAGTCCTTCGATCTGATGGACGATCCGAACGAGCACTATTCATCGTGGACCGTGACGGGATCATTCAATACATTGATATCCATGATATTGATGATCTACCGGACAATCAGGTGCTGCTGACTGAGCTTCGCCGGATAGACCCAGAAGCGGCCGCAAAAGAACCACCGAAAGTAGAAGAGACCAAATTCCCAAGTGGTGGGATCGTCATGTATTGTTCGAAATGGTGCAAAGATTGTATGAGGGCTCGCGAGTGGTTGCATCTACGTGGTCTGGAATACACCGAAGTCGATATCTATGCCACGCCAGGCGCGACGACAAAGATTCGGGAATGGGCAGGCGGTCCTCTCGTCACTCCCACTTTCGACATTGACGGTACGATCATCCTCGACTTCGATGAGGAAAAACTGAAAGCAGTTCTCGGCTAGTTATAGACAACAGATGGAAAACTTCCGGGGCGCGAACATCGTGCCCCGGTGATTTTTTAAAACAGATTTCTAAGCGAAAATTTTCGTGGAACTAGCGAAGATCCATAGATCCCGATAAGCTTTTTGCGCTTCATGTCTGCGGATGGATCCTTGCCACCGTTCGATGGGCCGCATACCCCTCCAATTGAGCTCGATTGGGCTCCCGAGGCAGCCCAAACAATCGAAACAAATTCCCCATCATCCTTGGATTGCGCGCGAGGCTGATCTCCAGAAAGTCGGCGACCCGCTCAACATCCGCTATCGCCTCGGCTATGCCAACGAAGTGTTGCGATTTGACACGCACTTCGACCTTTGGATCAGCAAGGATGTTTCGGTACCAATCGGACTTATCACCTCGAGCAGAACCGACATAGAAGATCCCATCCATCACCTCGTATTGAAGTGGGGTCACTCGAGGTAGACCGGATTTCCGACCGGTGGTGGTCAGGAGCAAGACATGTCGACCGATGAGCGGTCCCAACCCGATCGCGTAAGCAAGACGTGGGGGAATCTTCATCAAACGCCATAGACGCTTATTCAAACGACTGAGATCAGCCATTGCCCTCCTCCGGAAGGATGCCGTCCAGACCCTCACCAAGCCATTCGGCTTCCATGATCAGCAACCTATCTCCCGCATGAAACTCCGAGAAATCATAATCCCCAAATTCTGCCTTTCGTACGTAACCCGTTTCTTTAAGGAGTGAATGTAACCTCTCTCGATCCAGAACACCAACGAGACCGCGATCCTCGACCCTCTCGATTAACCGGCCATGGAGATACGTCTCAAATACGAGTCGGGTCTCCTGCATCTCGCCAGGCAAGGATCGACTGGCAATAAAACGACGGTGTTCTCTTTCGCCATTCTGGACAATCCCAGCCGGAGAGAGGGGCGAGTCTTTCATGAGGCCCAGGAAGATGTCAAAAACTAAAATCCCATGGGGCATCAAATGCCGGCCGATGTTGATCAACGATGCTCGCCTCTCATCATCGTCCAGAAAGTGATCAAAGCTCCCCGAAAGGAACGCGGTCGGAAAAAGGCGTCCTGCATCAAAAGACCGAGCATCGCCGGCGAGGAGCGTTATCCTGTCTTGTAAATGGTGACATTGCGTGAGATTTTGTTGAAATTCCCTTCTCATGGCAGGCGACGGCTCAACACAGGTTACGGCGACACCCAGCTCCGCGATCGGAATGGCGATTCGACCCGTTCCCGCTCCAATGTCCAAGATCTCCCCAACTTGAGAGGCGTAATGTGAAAAGAAAGAGATATTCTCTTTCTGGTCGAACAGATCGTAGAGGTGAGCCACCTTCTCATAGCCTCGATCTGATGCTGGTCGCTTCATCATCGTTCACTTCATATCATGACGGTCGGGATGAAATGGTGGGAAACGAAGAAACCCTTTATGAACCATTTTGGAAGAGTGCTGAATATTATAGGCTCGAAACGAATTACGGTGCGTGGGCGAAACCTTCTATCATGTCCGAGGGGGCCTCCCTCAAACTGTCATTTCGAGGAGCACGCTCTCAATCTGTCATTGCGAGGAGCAAGCAACAAAGCAAACTTATCGTTGAGGAGATTGCTTCGCCCCGGAGCCTGTCCTGAGCTTGCCGAAGGAGCGCTCGCAATGACAATTAGAAATGCGTCATTCCGAGGAACCCCTCGATTTCTCTCAGGACCTTCGGCTCCGCGACAAGGAATCCCTATGATGAAACTTTTAATTTTGGATCATCATCGGGATTCTTCGCGCCTATCGGCGCTCAGCATGACATGACATTTGAAGTTTTTCTGGCCTAAAGTTCTCACTGTTATGGTGTGATTGAAATATTTAACCAATCTACCACACCAGATCGCACGCCTCAGGAGGCATCCAGTGGGCGTCCTTGCCCTCCCATTTCACATTGCAACCGATGGGATTGGTGATGGGCAAGCTGATAGGGTCTCCAGCTAGATGTTCCTCCAACGCCCGATCAAGATCATTGACCTTGATCATGTTTGCATCACGCGGATTATCCACCCCCCGACCTGTGTAAACCAGTTTTCGATCCTTGTCGAAAACATAGAAATGCGGTGTCCGCAGTGCGCCATAAGCCAGCGCCACCTCCTGTGATTTGTCACGCAGATAAAGCCACGGGAACATGTGCGTCTGCATTCGCTCGACCATGTGATCGAAACTATCTTCGGGATAGGTATTCGAACTGTTGGCGTTAATCCCAACGAATTGAACTCCCCCTGGAGAATATTTCTCCGCCGTTTGCCGGGTTACCTCGTCCGACCCCAAAACATAGGGACAGTGATTACAAGTGAAGAAAACGACAAGAACAGGAAAGTCATCGAAATCAGATAGTTTATAAGTATTCCCATCCGTCGCAGGCAGTTCAAAATCTGGAGCATCCGCGCCAATATCCAAGGTAAAAGCCATCGCCTAACTCCTTTCTTATATGATTGACTCCACTGAAAAAAACCTCGAGTAGTAGGGAGGGGTATCAGTGGGGGTGCGGGCGTTGCCCGCACCCCCACTGATACCGATCCTCTTCTCGCGGTTGACTTTTTTCAGTGGAGTCATGCTAGGGTATCACTTGATTTTACCCCAAGGTGTTCTAGTGAGATTGTCTTTTTGATCAAACTGAGGGCAGCATCTACCTCTTGGGCTGGTCACTTAACTCGAAGCTCCTGCTAGACGCCCTAACGCACGGAGCGTCGCACCAGGGTCGTCGCTCAGCACTACATCACACCCCAGCCAACGGTAAAGCCACAATCTCGAATCGGGAGTCGGATCAAGTGGTCCGATCATCTGGCCCCTCAAGTGTGCTAATCGAACGTAAAAAGGATTGAGTATCACTAAAGGCCATAAGGGGCCGAGAAACTGAAACCCTCTTGGGGGCATGACTCGTGTATATGTGATCAACCCAACAGGGATATCTGGAGCAATTGATCGTAAAGTCAACAAGCGGGTTACACTGAAGGACAAGATAACCGCCCACTCCCTCAATCCCGCTTGATCCAACTCGCTTACCAAGCGCCGGCAAACATCCGTCACAAGGAACTGATCCGACTTAAGTTCGAGAGCCAGAGGTACACCAGGTGGCAGGATCGCAGTAAGCTCAGCAAGCATTGGGACTCGCTCTGTCTCAAACTCCGGATTACCATCAGCGGCACTGAGGGTTTTAATCTCGGTAAGCGTCATCGCTGAAACCGCTCCGGTGCCGTTGGTCGTTCGATCCACGGTCGCATCGTGGATGCATACAAAAACACCATCAGCTGTTAAATGTAGATCGGTTTCGAGTATGTCCGCCCCTTCATCAAGTGCTCGTTGGAAGGCTGCCAGGGTGTTCTCCGGGCATACTACCCTGTTTCCACGATGCGCCATGACATAGGGCTTCGGTTTTCCTACAAGACCAAGAGGATTTTGGCTTCTCATCGGTTAATGACCGCTCATTATATTTTTAAAGAGGTGGTCAACCGCTCGGTCAGATCGTCGAAGATCTTTCAATGAACCGCGGCTCTGAGTTATACACTTGCTGATCTCTTTCTTGGACGAAACCTCGTCAACAACCATGCAAAACCAACCAGTCCCATAAAAATGAGCAATGGATGAACACTGATCCACAGGATCACCCGCAACCCCTTGCGCAACCGATCAATCACCCTCGCACTTTCGTAAGGTATCTCAACCGGTCCATCCCAGTCAAAATCGATCAATCTCTGCAGGAAATCTTGTTGGAGGCATCCCTCCAGACTAAAAATATGGATATCATCACTCCAGCGTCTCGCCAAGCGCAGATCGCGAGCGAGTTCTTCCCATCGAAGAGGGGGCACGTCGCTCAGACCTGCTACTTGGACGCCGCCACCCGTGCTTCCAACTCCTATGGACTGGGCGTCTGAAGCGTAACTCCATAAAATTCCGGGACCATGCGGACGCAAGAAACTCGTGTATGGCATCAGCACTTCTCGATCAGAGGTCACATCCACCAAACCCGCGATACGTTGCAACAATGTGGAACCGGTCCTGCGCTCATCAATCATGAGCGGGATATGGTAGCTATCAACCTGATAACCATCCAGCTGCATCTTGCTTACAAGCGCACGGTATGCTGCTTGAGCTGTACGGACTCTCTCCCCGTTGAACGACCGGCGCAGCAGATTAAGTAGTAAGCGTGGTCTATCCGTGACCAACCTCTCCACCTCTCGGATATCGGGTTCGAGATCCAAACCGATCCCTGCCCAATGCAGTTTATATTCCTCCGTCCAGGCCTTGAACGTACGATAGCGGTCGGTGGCTTGGCGCGCGTTGTTGACGTTGAACCAATACCCTTGTTCCATCGGAAGTAGTAACCACGCGATAACCGGAACCCCGGCTTCATTCAGTTTCCGCACAACCGATGCACGATCAGGCGTGAGGTCGACAATGCCTAAGCCTACTCGAGCTCCAAGCTCACCCAGGCTATCGATCACAGAACCATCAGCAAACAGCGACTTTAGCTCGCTTGTTCCCAGTTCACAGAAAAAAGTTAACCCTGGTTCCCGAATGGTCCACCTCCACCTATCTCGGTTTCCTCCCGATAAATAGACCTCGTCCTGTCAAACCTTCATCATCGAAGATGACTTCAAGCCCAGATGTTTTCATCACCCCGCTCATTTCTTCTGTTTCAAATAGACCGAGCTCATGGTGCTCGACAAAATATTCCACCCCTTCCGGTGTGCCAATGAGATAATGGAAATCAAAAAACGACAGCCTCCCCTCAACACAACTATTACTCATACGAGCGATCTTCAATTCCGGCTCATCGATGAAATTCGCATGAACTGTCCCTGGTTTCCATGAATCGGGCGTCAACCAGGGCTCGATAATGAGAACCCCTCCCGCTAGCAGGTGGTTCGACATACATCCCACCGCTCGAGTAAGGTTATCCAAGGTCTTGACATAACCTATCGAGCTAAAAAGGCATATCACGACGTCAAATTCTCTGCCGAGATCAAAATCCAGCATATCCGCGTGGTGGTAGAGGACATCGGGTGTGCGCGCCTGTGCAATTTCGAGCATCTCATGGGAAAGGTCGAGCCCTTCGACCTCGTACGTCTCCTTCAAGAATTCAAGATGCTTTCCCGTACCACACGCAACATCCAACAGTCGCTCGCCGCCAGATAGCTGATGCTCACGGATAATTTCCAACAGGCGCTGAGCTTCTACGCTATAGTCTTTGAAAGCGTAAATGACATCGTAAAAGGGAACAGATTTTGTAAACATCATGCTCTCCGCGTAAAGATCGTGAGAATAGAGGATCTATGCCGGGGGACCTGCACCCACACGCGTTAACTACTCATCGAAGGAACCGCGTAGCCCACTGAGTGAGCTCGATTGGATGGATGATCGTTTAAGTATCACAAGAACGGTCGAAAGAACTTGCTCGCAGGTATCGCTGCTTGATCCCTCCATCCAAGGAAAAAATCCGGATTTGGGACTACTTATTGGGTGACGCTAAAAGGGAGATTGCGTACCAAGATCCCTTCAACGATGACACGTACCACATAACTTCCAGGTTCAAATGAGCCCAGCGATATGCTCCCAGAACCTGAGGGCAAATCTTGTGTCTTATCGAAAGGAATCTTTCCTCCTCCTTTCCGCTCCACGATGCACGCTCTAAGCGAGACTTCATTGATGTTGTCCGTTATGATCGCTAATTGGTCGGAAGAGGTAAACCGGGGTCCACCCTCTGGATCAGGTTCACCGGGTGAACCCGTGGCTTGGTTGACAATCTCCATCCATGTGAAATGCTGCGTAAATTTCGGTTCATCGGCAGTGCCACCAGCACCGCAAGATTCTGGTGGAGTAAAAGATCCGCACGCCGTGAGGGCAAGCACTAATATGATGGAGATCCCAATATGCCAACGCTTTCGAACCATGAGCTCCTCCTGCTCTCGTGTTCACTTTCGGTTCAGATATCCATGCATCGTCAATGATTTCAACGTCTGTAATCCCTGGCACTACGGTTGAGTTCGCCGTGGATGGAGGATCGAGAATAAATAACCGCCCACTTCACCCAACCCCTCCACGGCGTTAGGAATACCAAATCATTCACTTTTCTGTAGCCCTTGATTCCCCCGCGGTGTTGGGGTAAGTTTACCCGAGGTTCAAATCTGACACCCATTCCATGCCAACCTTACCCGAGGCCTCATTCCCAAGCCGAATATGACTCGCGCCTAAATAGCGTATAAATTCCTCCATGCAATTTGTCAGGGACACCTTCATCCTATCGTCAGGTTGAACCCCGTCTTCCCACCACCAATTCTTGAGCGTAAGTTCACGCTCTTTCCGATCAAAAACAGGTTCCACGCGTGCCACAAAACGGTCACCATAGAGAACCGGGAGCACATAATAGCCATACTTGCGCTCTCTCACCGGCTTGTACACTTCCCATATGTACTCGAAATCAAATATCCAGCGAAGCAGATTTCTATCCCAGAGAACATTATCCAACGCGCCAATCAAAGCCGCTCGCGCTTTAGGTGCTCTTTTTGTCCTCGCTAGCTCCAATGTTGGTAAATCTTCACTGCGAAGAAAGAAAATTCGATTGTGCACACCATCTACGGCCAGGACCACCAGTTCGCCTCGTTCCACCAGACGTATTAAAGTGCTCCGAAGGATGTCACCCTTCACGCCGAGCATCGCCAACCATAACTCGGAGGCACTCGGGTTGGCGAGACCCAATCCACCGATCCGACGTAATACGTGCCATTCTTGATAGTCCTCCATGGTCTCGTTGGGATCTGGTGTCGAGATCAGATCAGGTGAAATCAGACGTTCGGCCAGATCGTAAATGCGCCTGCTCCCAACTCTGTTATGAACCAGGATTTCGCCCATTGCATACAAGACATCAAGCGAGGCTTTTGTAAGACTAGATTGCTGTCCCCACGACCAATCGACCTTATCACCACGCTTGAAATCGATCGAAGACAGCGGTCCACGTTCACGAATGGCATCCAAGACCATCGGCGCAATTCCCATGGGAGGGTTCGAAGGATCCCCGTGCCGTTCACGCATATGCTGCCGGTGGCGAGAGAAATGTGGCCAATCCTCGGCGAGAATGATGGACGAGACCTTGTCCCAGCCATCCAGCAATTGCCGATCAGAATAAAGAAGCTCCTCCAACATTGCGGATCGATACTTATCAATCCGTGATTGCAGCACCAAGTCCGGATTGCGTCCGACGATATTGATCGGATCAAATTGTATGCAGCCTACATGGCGGATGAATTCTAAGATGCCGACCTTACCGCGTAGCTTCCGCGGCGGCCACAATCGTTGGTGAGCTAATAAAAAACGCCTTGCATGCGTTTTGCTCACCGTCATCGTTGGTGATGGCAGCTGAATTTTGGCCATTGATCAGGTTTAGCGAAATCAGATGTAAAAAAACTGCGCCCGTAGATTATCCAGTTGTGTGTGATTCCTCACGCATACGAGGTCATTGTTATCAAGGTTGCCAAGATGGAAAACCATCAAAATCCGGATGATCGGTAAGCTGTGTCACTCCTGATCCATCGATCGCCATCACATAAACCTCGAAATTCCCACTTCGATCTGAATAAAAGGCGATCATACGACCATCGGGTGACCAAGTGGGGCGTTTATTTCTACCCGGATCATCGGTCAACCGATTGACATTCGAGCCATCGGCGTTCATGAGGTAGATTTCCTCATTTCCATCCCGGTCGGAAGTGAAAGCGATCATCGTGCCATCCGGGGACCAAGAAGGAGATTGATCATTGGCGGGATCATTCGTCAGGTTAATTTGCCCTGATCCGTCGGCATTCATGAGGTATATTTCTAGATTCCCATCAAGGTCAGTTTGAAAAACAAGGTTTTTCCCAACAGGGGACCAATCAGGGGCCATATTATTTGCTTCGGTATCCGTTAAACGCTCCACCCCTGACCCGTCAGCGGACATGACGAAGATGTTAAAAATCGACATCAAGCCTTGCGCCGTATCGGTATAGATATCTTGGTTTGAGGCGAAGGCAATCTTCGTCCCATCTGGTGACCACGTGGGGTCCACCTCGATGGAGTCGAAATCCGTCAAACGGACCAAATTTGAGCCATCCTCATCCATCAGGTAGATGTCGAGATTATGGCCCTCCTCTTCCTTGGACAAGACGAAAGCTATTCGCTCGCCGTCGGGGGACCAGATAGGCTGCTTCGCTCTTACCGAGATGTCCGTCAACGCGTTTGGCTCCGATCCGTCGGCGTTCATGATGAGGATCATCGATTCGCCTTCGCGAAACGAAGAAAAGGCTAGCTTTCCCGCGCCTCCACCTACTGACGTGGTGGCTGCGGAACCGCAGGCAGACAAAAAGAGCGCGAGAACAGCAAGTGTTATCACGAAGATCTTCACGGAAGGTATGTTAGACATTTCCATCTCTCTCATCCCGTTCGAATGTGTAGAACCATGGCTGATTGTACCAAGGCCTAGGGGCAACAAGCTACCCTATGGTTCGTCTTTCTGATATTCTATTCCCTATCGCTTTAGCAATCCATATTTAACCAGACGTCATTCCGTATGGCCTCTCTGCCCCATCTACTACCATTGGACCACATGAGGAAGTATCGCGCGTCTGCCGCAACCGATGCTTTTCCGTTCAACCGATTAATTTAGGGGGATCCTTCCTCTATCCGACCCCATATCTCATAACAGGAACTACGTCCTAGATTGTCAAAATTTGGACCCTGTCCTGGATCTCTTGGGTCGAAGTCCCGCGGGTTGAAGGATGTGACTTCAACATACTGAGATGTAAGCACGTGGTCGATATCCTCATCCTGGATATACAAGGAATCATCACAGTGGATAAGGACGTAATCCGGATGAAAGAATCCGATGTATGTATCCAGATCAAATACTCCTTGGCGTTTCAGATTCACCATCTGCGGTGTAACCAAGCCTACCTCATCGATCATAACCCGCCCGGAGTAATAACCAATATAGCCCAGCGGTTCAAGCTGCACCGTTGCCGCCGAATCCGAATTTTGTCGCAACCATAAACCTGCCGCTTTTAAAGCACCTTCATGACGATAAATTTGTGTATCTCGAACCATTCCGGAGGCTTTAAACCCGAACAAAAGAAAGAGGGAAAGAAAAACCAAGCCCAGAAACCATCTCCAAGATAATGAAAGGGAGCGACCAAGGCGGGAATCTTTTACTAGCGAACCCAATCCCAAACCTAACAAAATCAAAACGGCCCAAAATGTTGGTGCAAAGTAACGGCTGAATATGGTCGAGCGGGAGAGGACAATTCTGGTCACTTCCAAGAGCACAAACAAGGCGAGTATGGCAAACTGTTTGTCTTTATACATACGACTTGTCTGCCATGCAGCAATGGCTACCACACTGAAGGCAATGAGAATACCTACCAATTCCAATTGATCAGGAAGATGAAGCGGGTTGAGCCACTTGACGAGCACAAACAAGTGGGACATATAGGGATCCTGGTTGGGCTGAGTGTAGGCGACCCACTTTGCAGTGATCGTATGTGGTATGGGAGAACCAAAGTACAGCGAAGCGAAAATCACCCATGGGAGGTATACAAGCAATGTAGGCCATGCGATTTTTAGAGCGCTCTTACCATGTGAGTAGACCTCAGTAACGCATAAAACAACAGGCCATAGGATGAGGTCGACTCTGGTCCACAGCAGTAAACCGCTTAGGATCCCCGTCCAGCTTAACTTCCTGTATACATACGCATACCAAGAAGCTGAAAGGAGAAATATCACCAGAGGCGTCTCCATCCCTCCCGTGTCCTTGATCCAAAACTTAGACGATGTCCCGATCAACGCAAGGACAAGTAATTGTTGGGGTTGCGTGGTTCCCATTCGCCGAAGCGTCATCAGAAGAAGAGTAAGTGTCCCTACTGCTGAGGTCAGCCCAATTAATCGTGCGCCTGCGACAACCTCAGTGCCGGGTATTAGAAGCCATCCAGTGAGCAACAAAGTAAAGAGAGGGGTTGTAGTCCCATAGACTCGCTCGCCAAGGTTGTAGACGAATCCGTTCCCTTCAGCAATTTGTTGCGCGTATCGGAAGGTAATGAATGCGTCTTCATAGACGAAGTCGGTGTATGCGATCCATAGCAACCGGAGTAGAAGTGCGAGGGTGATAAGGGCGATGGCAGGAACATAAGGTGAGGACCTTGTCCTCGCTACCCATTTGCTGAAGAATGAAAACTTTCTTGCCATCTCTTCCGCCGTGACCTGGGGGATGCGTACGAAGTGATCAAAGGATACTCTGCTTCGATGCAACACATCGATCCACTGATGCATACCTAGCGGCTTCTGCACCAGAGCCCAATATCCATCAATCGCATTATCCTAACGGAAATCCGATTTCGGAACAAACGCTTTACTTCAGAGAGGGATGTTGTTTTGATGGGGTAGGGTCTCGAGATTTTTGATTTCAATACCGTAGGGGCGGTTCGCGAACCGCCCCTACCTACTTGAAATGTCATCCTGGTGCTATCAACGGCTACCCTTTGTGAACAGGGCGCTGCCTCCTCCTAGAAGGAGGATCCACGGTGTCACAGCTAGCCAATGGATGATCATCGGTGGCCAGATGGATCCTGAGATCAAATAGGCCGCTGTACAAGCAATCCCAAGAAGCCCGGCAAAAGTCAGGAACAACGGATCGGTGAAGAGTGAGCGCGCGCTCCTGTGGATGAATAATCCGTTGATGGGATGGAACAGGATGAAGACAAAAAGGCCAACCCCAGCCCAAAGGAGGGTTATCCGAAGCGGATAGCCTTGTGCAGGATGAGGAATGAAGAGGGCCCTGAAGATGAGTTCCTCAAGCAAGGAAGGTCGGATAGCCAGTAACAACGCGAGAAGGGCAAACCTCCCTCGTCCACCCGTCATGAGTTCAACCCGCACAAAACCAGTCCGAAAACCAATCGGAAGTACAACAACTACTAAAAGAATTAAAATCCCACCGCTCCACAGCCAGGCCTCGATACCGGGAGAGGTCGTGAATGCTAAGATCAAGCCCTGAAGGCGTTCAGAGATGAAGTCTTCCATTTCATGATTGATCAGAATATCGTTTTAAACCAGGTAGGAGTTGCGCTTGGACTTGTAATATCTCATATGGCTCTTTGTCGTGACAACAATGACACCACAGCACCGATTAGAATGTAAGCCAAACCGGCTGCGACGATCACGAATTTAGGGACAGCGCACCATGTAGCGACCTTCGGCCAGATAGCCGAGTTGGAACCTGAGAGAACCCGTATCAGCGCATAGTTCTCGAGCGCATCGAGAAGCGCGGCTAGCAGTAGCGCCCAAGCTAAATAGATCCCGGCATTGGATAGCTGCTTAGCAAGCTTCGATACACTACGAGCAACCAGCACACATCCCATTCCGATCGATCCCGCGTAAGTTAGGAGAAATAGGTAATCCAGTCCAAGACTGAGCCCGGCAACGATCTGACCCCTTTGCCCCCACGACTCGACCATCTTCTGCGCAAGGGAAAGATCTCCAGCAAACTCAAAAGAAACGATGCCCGAGGGGGCGATCTCGGTCTTCAACGGGACATCAAGGACGCGTAAGGTCGCCATAATGAAGAACGTCAGGATGAGGAGAATCCAGAAAACGCACTTTTGAGCTGAGGGCGAGATCCATTCAAATGGGTGTCTTGGTGTCATTGCTTTGTAAACCTTTCATAACTTTGATCAGGGTATCAAGGGCCTTGATCCTCTGGACCTACGAAAGTGTGTCCTCATCTTCGACGGCAACCGATGATAACCTCTATCATTGTGGAAGACAGAATGTATGCTTTTTCCGGTTACTCACCTATGATCTTGACCAAAGCCCGTTTCCTGCGGCCCCCATCGAACTCCCCATAGAAGATTTGTTCCCATGGACCAAAATCGAGAGCGCCCTCCGTAATTGCAACAACCACCTCACGTCCCATGATCTGTCTTTTCATGTGAGCATCCGCGTTGTCCTCGCCGGTGCGGTTGTGGAGATATTGACTGGTCGGGGCATGAGGCGCCAGCTTCTCAAGCCAAACCTCATAATCCTGATGTAAACCCGATTCGTCATCGTTGATAAAGACCGAGGCAGTGATATGCATCGCGTTCACGAGGACGAACCCTTCCCTGATCTCACTGTCTCGCAAACACTCCCTCACCTGCGGTGTGATGTTGATCAACGCCCTGCGTCCTGGAACGTCGAACCATAATTCCTTCCGATACGACTTCATCGCAGCGAACCCCTCCTCTCTGAAGATCTCAAAATGGCAAATAGCGCCTTCATTGCCAACGCATCAATGTAAACCAATTCAGCACGGCCTTCATATATTGTAGGGGTAATTCACCGTCCGTGCGGTGAACACCGGCGGGCCGGTGCGAGACGGCATGAATTGCTCCTACACAGTTAGGGAAGGAATTTCCATAAAAATTACAAAGGGACAAATCTCATCCATCCGACAATACGATCAGCAGGCTGTGAATAATCTTTCAAGACTCTCACCTAACCTATGCTTGATTTCAACATCGATTGAGGGCTCAAACTTCAAACCCCCTCGGAAGGGCCTCGCGACGCTTCAGCCATTCGGCAGGGATGGTTGTGCTAAGGGCGATAATCCCCCCAACGATGGCACAAGTAGTGTCCCGATCACCTAACCCCGCCACTGTTGTCCATAACGCGGTTTCGTAATCCGGAGCATGATGTGCCACGATCCACAAACAGTAAGGCACGGTGTCGAACGCCGCGACTTGATCCCCTGTTCCCAAAACAGCGATTGCCCTTTGGTGTTCATTGGGATCAATCCGGGTCGCTTCAACAATGCCCTCCCGCGTCTTCGACGCTGGAACGTAAGCAAGCACCTCCCGCAAGAGGGCAACACCCATTGGCTGGAGAGGAGAGGACACGATCGCAGCCATCGCGGCCACCGCTATCGCTCCGGCTTGACCTTCGGGGTGTGCGTGGGTAACCGCAGCGGATTTTCTAGCCTCCGCTGCGGCCCTCTCCGGATCCGATGTGAAGTAGGCCCCAATCGGTGCAGCGCGCATCGCTCCACCGTTTCCATATGAACCGCCATTGAACAATCGAGGCGCCTGATCTCGCCAATCGACTCCTTGAGAATATTGGATAAGAAGACGCTGCGCACCTCCCGCGTAACCACGCCATGGTTCTTGAATGAAGCGAAGTCCAAAAAGACGGGCAAGCTCGTCTTGATGAATAGCACCATAGGTTAATAAGACTTGTACGATGGACAGCGCCATATGCGTGTCGTCTGTCCACGACCACGTACCTTCGGGTATTTGACGGCTGCGAATGATGTGCGGAGGGAGAGTGAAAAAACGTTGCCCGAAGGCGTCGCCTACCGAAAGACCTGCCAGAGATTGAAGAGTCCTCGCCAGCTTATCTGTGGACATCTTCCTTGTTTTTCTTTCTCCTAACGAATCGCTAAACCCTAAAACAAAATATATGAGCAAGAATTCGACGATGACCCTCACCAATCATAACAGGAGGTCTTTATCTGGTCAGCGTTCAATCCACATCGATGCGTGTTGAGGTACCCCAATAGGGGATGGCATATAGCCCTTAACATACTGCTTCCAGACACCATAGGAGGGCGCGCTGTGATGCAAAACGAGGATCGGTGCGTCATATAGAAGCATCTGCTCGGCTTCACGGTAAAGGTCCAAACGTTGTTCGATATCTGATTCTGATCTTGCCATCTCGATGATCACATCAAAGGCGGGGTTATCGTAATAGGCGTGATTTTGCGCCGAGCTGCTGTGAAAGAGGACATCGAGGAAGTTCTCTGGATCAGGATAATCGGCACACCAACCCTCATTCAGCAGTTGACCGTATAGACCAGCGTCAATCTGATCGTTGTAGCTCTCCCAATCGATCCCTTCCACTAGGATGGTCACGCCCAACTCCTGCTCCCATGTGTCGACCAAGAACGCCGCCGCTGGGGAGTAGTGGCCTGCCGAAGTTGGCAAAGTCCAGATAATCGGTGGAGGAACCTGTGAGTCATCGAAATATTGAGAGGCGGTAAGTAGCTCACGGGCTGACTTTGGGTCATAGGCCGGGAGCACAACCTCGTCGCTATATCCAGGCATTCCTGGAGGCAATAAACCTCTTCCGACAGCAGATTCGCCATTGGTGATGGCTTCAACATAGCGTTCGCGATCGACAGCGTGAACGAACGCACGACGTACATTCGGGTCATCAAATGGTGGGAACTCTGTGTTGAAGGTCACATAGTAAGTGCAAAGCCCGGTGCCGCTGAAGACCTTACCGAAGAGTCCATCATCCGGATCGGAGGCTCGATCAAGCTGGTCTCTGGTGAGACCTGCGTAGTCGACCTGTCCTGTTTCATACAGCCGCTGGGTATAACCAGCATACATCAGGTAGACGACATACTCTAATCGCGGTGGCTCATAGTAATACCAGGGATTCCTCTCAAGGATAAAAACCTCTTCCTCCAAATGCTGTAGGTGACGAAAGGGGCCAGTGCCATTGGGATGAGATTCCCAATTAGGCAGCACCACATTGTGCCGGTCCACGATCCAAGCAACCGGGTAGGTAAGTTTTGCCAAGAAGTAGGGAATCGGCGCTTGGATGCGCACCTGAAGTGTATGATCGTCGATCACTTCCACACCAACGATCGACTCCTCTCGACCGTTGTGAAACGCATCCACCCCCACGATGTCGCCCAGATAGAGCATAACGGTTTCTGAGCGGGTATCTGGATGCGCTGCCCGTTCCCAACTGAACAATACGTCCTCTGCCGTAACTGGTCGTCCGTTGTGAAATCGCGCTTCCGGGTGAAGGTAAAAGGTATAGAGTGTGCCCCCCTCACCCACTTCCCAGCTTTCTGCCAATCCTGGTCGAACTTTCAATTGCGCATCGAGGGCAACCAGTCCGCTAAACAAATCACCGATCAAACCACTCGCACCGTAATGAGTCAGCGCCGGGTCGATGGTGATAGGCTCACCGCTTGAGAGATACAAAGCGGCCTCGCGCTGCACTTCGATCGGCTCCGTCTTTTCAATCTGTAACGAGTCAGCCAAGCGACCGAAGACATCATCTATCTCTACAGATCCACCTCCAGATATGAGCAATGCGAGATGGTAAGCCGTGCCATCATCGAGAACGGAGGCCAGAGCCCAATATCTCCTCTCATTCTCAGTCTTCCCTGGATAGGATAGAAAACCCGCACGTAACCATCCGGAAAGATCTTGTGAGGTATCATAGGCGCTATCGTGGGTGATCACGATCTCCGAATCTCTTAGCCATCCTTGAATGAAAACCTCGTTGGCTTCCCCTGCCGATAATCCCTTTCTCAACTCGGATCGGACGAAGGTGATCCCACCTTTGCCCTCCGGCTCATAGAGAAACGCTAAGGTTGTAGATTCATCAAGCTCCTCGACTTCCCAACCAAGAGGGGGCTCAATGGATACATTGTATTGACTATGGTAATAGCGAACAGGGTAAATCTCGATGTCCTGATCAATGTCTAGGTCAGTCGTGGAGAGGATTTCAAGTGCGGTCCTTGAGGATGATGGGGTGCTGGGGATCACTACCTGACAACTCCCTAGCATAAAAGCAATCCCGCATGCTAGAACGGACAAGCACAGTAGTCGCCAAGATCGAGGTAAATCATTCACTCGCATGCTTCTCCAAGGACTTATCAAACCGCCGCAGGTAGAGGATAAGCAGGAAAAGAGCGATGATCGATAAAGCCCCTACTCCTACGAGACAAGCAGAGGAAGACGGCAAGGTGGAAGGCGCTTGACGGGAAAGGACAGATACTGTGGGCGTGAATGGAACAGCCGGCAGCGGAGTTGCGGTCGCAGGGAGAGGTGGTCCAGTATAGGGATGGATGGTTGGATAAACGGTTGGGATTGGGTCGATCCCTTCCACCAGGGAAGAGAGTGCGGAAGCTCCCACCTCAGCACGCCACTCGGCCTCCAACCCGTCGGCATCGAAACCATAAACTTGGAACAGCGCACTGTCATAGCGGTATCCGGACTGAAAAGCTTCGAGCAGCTCGAGCATCGACTCCCGACCATATGTCTCGATCAGGTAAGACACGATGCTGAAGGACTCAGCATAGGAGAGATAGGCCCTGTCCGCATGCTCCGTGAAGCTGTCGTTTAGTGAGCGAATGGAGAATAACTCATCCTCACGGATGGCCGCTTCGAGGATATCCCGATATCTCGGGTCAAGCTCCCCCTCGGCGTATACGGCTAAACCCTCATCGAGCCATCTCGGCAAGACGCTATAGCAATGGCTCACAGCGTTCCCTACGATGACATGAGCTAGCTCATGAGCTATGGTTTCGAGACCCCAATCCAGATTTCGCTCGTTAACACCAATGATGACGATCCGACTGGAAGGGTAAGCTAACGCTCCTGTCCACCCTGGTTCAAAGAGGATCGCTTCCCGCATATCGTCTGTGTCAGCGTAAATATAAATATTAATTTGATCTTCAAGTTGTGTGCCGATATCTACTTCGAGACGGGTTTGAGAGGCTATTGCTGCATCGAGCAACATCTGAGCGAAGGTTTCGTTACCTTCGTACCAATGCAAGATGAGATCATCGGTGCTGATTGTGTTCCAATCGTAGATCCCGTCAATCCAGGTCACCCATTGAGTCTCTGTCCTCAATTCCCGCCCCATGCCGTCGACTAAATGCCAGCGCCACCAAACATGAGTGCCTGGAGGTAACGAGCCAGTACGGCGCATGTTCCATGTCCAGGTGATGTTTACATTTACATCAGGCTCGTAATCATCGGGCACAACCCGGTTGAGGTCCGTGGTGCAAGCACTTTGCTCGAGGCCATACTCGAGCTCCACAACATCTACCTCAACATCACTCTGAGCTTGCAGGGAGAAGATGATCTGATCGGGAAAATCAATCTGCACCTCCGCTCCAAGCACCTCCAAGCCTTCAGCCGGAGGTTGGAGGTACATCAGATTCCAGGTCATGAGGATCATGATCAAGGATCGGTATCGCATCATCTAAGCCATCGATCGTGAGAGTTAACAATCATATCTATCAGGTGGTTTTCCTCACCATTGTCGTGTCATCCGGTCGAACGATCGGTAATTGCACGGTGAAACGGCTGCCGCGATCAAGAACGCTTTGAGCTACAAGTCGACCTCCATGTGCTTGCACGATCTCACGCGAGATCGCCAATCCCAAACCAACGCCCCGTTCTCTACCTCCAGTGCGGGCTTTATCCAGCCGGTAGAAACGCTCAAAGATACGGGAGAGTTCATCAGGAGGGATGCCAGGCCCGGAGTCATCGACATGGATGGACACCCAACCACCTTCAATCTCGCCTTGAAGGATCACCGAAGCACCTTTGTTTGTATGCTTCACCGCGTTGTCGATTAAATTTGTGAACACTTGCGCCATGCGGTCGCCATCTCCAATCAGGGTCGGCAACTCAGGAAGCCGGTTTTCGATACGCACACCCTCCTCTACCGCACCTACAACGAGTCGTTCAACAATACCTTCCAACAGTGCAGCCAAATCCAGCGGTCGGCGTTCAAAGGATACTTGTCCTGCATCAATGCGCGCCAAGTCGAGCAGATCTTCGACAAGACGTCGCAGTCGGTTAGACTCCTCATAGATCACCTGTGCAGCTCTCTGCTGCTCCTCCGCCTTCTGTGCAGTTCCATCGAGAATAGCCTGAGCGAAGCCTTGGATCGACGTCAACGGGGTCTTCAGTTCATGAGAAACATTCGCAACGAAATCTCGCTGGGCTTGGTGACTGGCTTGAACTCGTCGCACCATTTCGTTAAACGTTGCTGCTAGGCTCCTGACCTCATCAGGACCTCCGAGCGGAAGCCGTTGATCATACTCCCCAGTGGAGACGCCCTCAGCAGCCTTGGCCATGTGTCCCAATGGCGACGCTACCCAGTAAGCAATCCCCCAAGCCAGGATAGCTGAAAGGAGCAGGGAAACGACACCCGCTTCTATAACCGGCCTCAGCAGATCTCTCCCCCACAATGGCATTGAACTCAATGTCGGCTTAGGTGTAGTTAGGATTAATGTATGGCGAGCAGCTAACGGCGATGAGACATACAACCATTGATCAGAGGGAGTATAGCGAAATGATCCACGAACATTTGGACCACTGGCAACCACCTCGCGAATTACATTTGGGGGAAGCGGTTTTTCATCAGGTCTGCTATCGCCTAATATTTCTCCTTCGGCTCCAAGAACAATCGATCTGGCTCCCGTTGTGTTGTCGATGCGCTCTAAATTCACCTGCACTCTCTCTTCAGGCAGGGTAAGCAGAGCACGCCCCTCCATGCCAGTAAAGTTTGACAGCCAGAAGTTAAGCCGCCCAAATTCAATCTGATGTGAAAATCGCAGAATGAAGAAGATCAGGCTAATGCCGATGATCACCAACACGAACCCAGTAACGAGCAGATATGTGAAAAACAAGCGCGAACGCAGTGAACGGAACATCGAACCCTCAAGCGACTAACTTGTACCCAACTCCGGTTACGGTTTCAATGTGAACGCTGCTGCTGCCCGATAGGCATTTGCGTAAATGGGCGACGTGAACATCCACCGTCCGTGTCTGGCCAAGAAAATCATAACCCCAAACCAAATTCAGCAACTGCTCACGCTTGAGAACGATCCCTTTATGTTCAGCGAATGTAAGTAGGAGATCAAATTCCTTGGCTCTCAACGACACCAACTCACCTGCGACGAAGACTTCCCTCCCTGCGGGATTAATGACCACATCCCCAATATGCACGGGTCTCTCCTCTACTTGAGAGTTACGGTCAACCCGACGAAGGATGGCTTTCACCCGCGCGACCAACTCGCGGGGGTTAAATGGTTTGGTAAGGTAGTCGTCCGCGCCAATTTCAAGGCCGACGATCTTGTCAACATCATCATCGCGGGCTGTAAGCATGATGATCGGCACATCCGAGGTAGCTCTCGTCTGTCGGCATACCTCAAAGCCATCCACCTCCGGCAACATAATGTCTAAGACGACAAGTGCTGGCTCGAGATCACGTATTTTCTCTAATGCCAGAGCACCGTCGGTGGCGGAATCCACTTGAAATCCCTCTCGCTCCAAGTAAAGGCGTGTGAGATCGATGATGTTGGCTTCATCATCAACAACCAAGATACGTTCTCCCGTCATTCCCGCTCCTTCTTAGAATGGAATGAGTCACAGTAACATGGGTAGTCAGGGTTACAGACCCCATATGTCGAATAACATATTCTGGCAATGTGCAGAGGTCCCGCGTCCTCCCCCAGCCACGCGGTGACTCTGCACAATCGCTAATCACTGTATGTCTCTGCCACCACGGCAACCGCTTCGATTTCGATCGACGCTGACTTCGGCAAAGCTACAACCTGAACCGTCGATCTCGCCGGAGGATCTTGCTTGAAGAACTCACCATATACCGCGTTCATCTTATCGAATTCGCTCAAGTCCTGCATGAATACAGTGGTTTTGACCACCAAATCAAGCGACGAACCTCCGGATTGAAGCACGTTGGCCAAATTGATCAACGCTTGACGAGTTTCCGCTTCTATCCCTCCTGGGATGAGATCGCTTGTTTGCGGGTTAATTCCAAGTGTTCCAGCAGTAAAAACCAGCCCCCGCGTACGAACCCCAAGCGAATACGGACCTATGGCTTTCGGTGCCTTATCCGCGATGAGTATCTCCCGTCTCATTAAGGACATACGACCCTCCTCCTTCACAGAATGTGTCTCTATTGTACGGCCCTACCAAGGACCCGCTAAAAAGCTATTCTCTATGAACGTATTTCTAATCTTCATGTCTCATGGTTGCAAATGGAAAATGAATCCGATAGAAAAGTAAAATGCCAGGTTCTAAGATGTCGAAAACAACCATCCTTCCGGTTTTGTGTGAATACTTAACCTGATTCTTCAAGGAGTAACTCCCCAAAAGCGGAGTTTGCCATCCTCAGATACCGTGGCTAGCAAACGTCCATCAGGCGAGAAGGCGAGAGCCCGGATTCCTGAGTTGTGGTCACGTAACACACCCAGCTCATCCCCGTCATCAGGATCCCATAAAACCACCAAGCCATCTGCTGATCCAGAGGCCAGCAAATCTCTGACCGGAGAGAAGGCTACATCATTGACCCAACCGTCATGTTCGCGCAGGGTATGTAGCTCCTGGCCAGTGAGGACATCCCAAAGCTTCAATGTACCATCCCATGAGCCGGATGCCAGTGTTAGTCCATCCGGTGAAAAGGCAACCTGCCGCACCGTCGAAGTATGTCCAATCAGCGTATTCAATCCTGCTCCATTTTCGTGATCCCATAACCTCACTGTCCGATCGCTTGAGGCCGAAGCGAGCGTCCGTCCATCGGGCGAGAAAACGACGTCCCACACCCAACCCGTATGCCCTTCCAAGCTGCCGAGGAGCTCTGTGTCCAATCCCCATTCAGAGTACTGCCAAATCAGAATTGCCTGGTCCTCAATGCCTGCAGCTAAGGTGATACCGTCCGGCGAGAAAGCCACACAGGTCACCTCGCTATCGTCCATGAGAAGCGTTTGTAGATCATCGGTCAGGATACCCTGGTAGCCATACACACCCTCTATCTTTAGGGCGCCGTCCTTTGAGGCCGTGGCTATCCAATATCCATCCAGCGAGAAATCGAGATCGTAAATCCAGTCCGTGTGGATCTTGGCTCTACTAGATACAGAAATCCCATCGATGAGCCAGCGCGTTAGGGTGCCATCTTCATGCGTTATGAAAACGGTATCTCCATTAGGGTGAAACCCAAGTCGCGTAGCGTTCTCCGCAGGAACCTCTGCGACGACTTGTAACTCGTGTACATTGCCTGGCTCAATAGGCTGGAGCTCCGAGGAAATGAATAATTGGGGAGTGACATCGATTGGAGGAGTGACTTCGTAAGAGAACGTACGGGGGATCAGTCCCTCCCATGTCTCCCCACCATCTGTAGTGTGCATTAAAACGGTCTTATCACCAGACTCTACCAAAGCCCATCCGACTCTCTCACTGACGAAGCTCAACTGGCCATACCAATCCACGGTTGTGACTTCCCTCCATGTCTGGCCGCCATCTTCGGTTCGATAGAGATGCAGTGGCTTCGTTTCATCCACAACTACATCATCGGATCCGGGCGCTTCAATGGCCCAACCTATCAAAGGAGTGATGAACTCCGGAGGACCGCCTGGAATTAATTTACCATCCCAAGTTTGACCTCCGTCCGTTGAGGTATAAAGGAAGTAATCACCTTCACACTGCACAACTACGGAACCCTCCTGTGATGACCTTAATCTGGGTGATGAGATATAACACGAAAAGGGGTTGTACTCCTCCACATCGAGCAACTCGCTTGGATAGGGTAGTTCTTGAAATTCCCAGGTGTTCCCACCGTCGTCCGTCACTGTGAGCCCCATGTAGACCACGACAGGATGGTTTGAGGTCTCCCAACCATGAAGTGTATCGATCATATCTAATCCGCTACCATGGGTTAGATACGCCCCCGGAATCAATTCCCAGGATCTCCCCCCATCAGCGGTTCTGAAAAGTTCGGCTCCATGAGAACCCGCGCCCAAGAAGTAATCAATCAACACCCAGCCATGGTTTGAGTCGATGAACTCAATGATAGGCCATGTAAAAAGACCACCGAAAGTGTCTGGGTTTCTTTGTAGGAACGAACTCAGCTCCCATGTCTTTCCCCCATCGAGGGTACGCCAAATACCAAATGGACCTCGACCATATACAGGCTCATAATAAGTGACCCATGCAACCTCCGCATTATGAAAATAACCCGTTGCATACAAGGGGTAGTTCCCGCAATTCATGGTCATCTGGGGTGGTGTGACATCCTGCCACGATATGCCACCATCGTGGGTGCGTAAGATGTGTTCATCATCATCTTCGACACCTGCTACCGCCCAACCGTTTGTAGTGTTTATCATGTTGAGACTTGTGATGCTCAGTTGCTGATCAGGGGGGAGAAGAGGTATGGGTACAGGCCCCAGGCATGGAGTCGGTTCCGGCGTGGGGGGGCATGAGGGAATGGATGCCGGTGCCAAAATCTCACGTCCAAGAGCGTTATTACCCTCATCACTCTCAAGAACCTTTTTATCATCGTCCACGGATACCCATACGGTCTCACCAACATCCAAATCAAGATCGATCCACTCGAATTCGAGTGTGACTCTTTCTCCTGTTCTCAATCTTTGGAAGATAATTTCTTCCCAATAACCAGTGATATCTATGCGAAAGGATCCCGCGTCCACCTCACCAATGTTGGCAATTTGAATATTAACCCTGTAGAACGCCGTCCTCGGCACATCCAAACAATCCTCAAACATCTCCCACTCGATGGAAATGGATTCCACCACCAAGTCTGGAAGAAACTGAGAGGTAGAGGTCAGCAATGAAACCGGGAGCAGCGTATCCTCTGGCAGACTCGCGACCTCCGTACCCTCCATCGAGAAGACGGTGGCCGAAGGTATCTCACCTTTTTCACTACAACTCGAAAGCATGAGCACCGGAAGCAGCAGGCTCATGACGATCACCAAAGGCAATGTTCTTTTCTCCCGGCTATGCATTTCCACCCCTAAATCCAGATTAACCTGATACCAGGTGAAATTTTCGTGTCCTCAAACACCTTACCACACATGTTCGAAGCATTATAAGCTACCGATAGAGCATCACCGGATTTCTACGCCCCTCCCACCAACTATATTCCTGATCAGCTCAAGTTAAAAAAATCCTTCATCGACCAGTCTACTATAGGATGGAGTCCGCTTGATACCCCCTTTAACGCATATTTGGCATAAGAAGATCAAGGAAGCTTTCCATGGACGAACTCAAGGACATAGGGTAGACGGGGATCTTTCACCCTCTCCCAAAAAGGGAGAGGGCGGGGGTGAGGGTGTATTTAATCAGTCAACCTCCCCTCACCCTGACCCTCTCACCACAGGGGAGAGGGGATCTTTCACCCTCTCCCTTTTAGGGAGAGGGCGGGGGTGAGGGTGTATTTGATCAGTCAACCTCCCCTCACTCTGACCCTCTCACCACAGGGGAGAGAGGATGGCTTAACCGAACTTCCCGCGAGCTTGATGCTCGCGGGAAGCTATAAAGCCTAACATTTCGCGTCCGTAAACTAAACCACGATGTTCACCAGCCGACCTGGAACCACGATTACCTTGCGTGGCTCCTTGCCGCCCATGTGGCGTTGTACGAGTTCACTGGCTAGCGCGGTAGCTTTCGCCTGCTCTTCATCAATGTCCGCGGGTACGATAATGCGGTCGCGCACCTTTCCGTTTATCTGCACGACCAAGGTGATCTCCTCTTCTTTCGCCAACTCCGGGTCGTACTCTGGCCAAGCTTGATTATGGATCGAATACGGTTTACCCAGTCGCTCCCACATCTCTTCAGCAACATGTGGCGTCACTGGCGCCATCAGAAGTAGCAGGGCTTCAACTGCATTGTTGAATACTTGGGATCCAGCTATGCCAGCCTCATGAGCAGCAATGATGGCGTTGCTTAACTCCATCAACGCCGAAACGACCGTGTTGAACTCGAAACCCTCCAAATCGTACGACACTTGACGTATCGTCTGATGCACCTTTCGTTGCAGGGTACGAGCGACGGATGGATCACCATCGATGGCTGGCAACTCAGCTGTGCCTAACACCAGGTTCCAGACTCGATTTAGCCATCGAACCACACCATGGATGTTATCCGGGTTCCAGGGTCCTCCTTCCGACCAGCGATAACCAAACATTAAATATGCCCGCACTGCGTCAGCACCATAAGCCCGAACTTGGTCATCGGGTTCGATCACATTACCGCGCGATTTGCTCATACGCTGTCCATCAGGACCCAGAATTTGTCCCTGATTACGCAACTGCAACATCGGTTCGTGGCCCTCCGTGATGTTCAAATCACGACAGACCTTATGGAAGAAACGAGTGTAAATGAGATGCATGGTCGCGTGCTCGATGCCACCTGTATACGTATCGACCGGCATCCAGTAGTCATATTCCTTCGGATCGAAGGGGCCTTCTGTGTAATCTGGGCTTAGGTAGCGTAAGTGGTACCAAGATGAACACATGAACGTATCCATGGTATCTGTTTCGCGCTCAGCTGGTTCTCCACACTCAGGGCATTCAACATACTTCCATGTGGGGTGGAACTTGAGAGGACTCTCACCAGTTGGACGCCATTCAACATCATCCGGCAGCAACACCGGCAATTGATCTTCAGGCACCGGCACGATACCACAACTGGCGCAATAGACGATGGGAATGGGCGCTCCCCAATAACGTTGGCGCGAGATCAGCCAATCATGTAGACGGTAATTAACCGCTGCTTCGCCGATACCACGCTCCTCCAGATAGGCATTCGTTGTCTCAACAGCCACCTTACCCGGTGTGCCCGATAGAGGACCAGAGTTAATCATCTTTCCATAATCTGGCAGCGCCTCGGTCATCGTCTCACCGGTTAGCGACTCAACACCCGGCGGTAAAATCACCGGCCTCACTTCCAGATCGAACATGCGAGCGAATTCGAAGTCACGCTGGTCGTGTGCCGGAACGGCCATGATCGCGCCGGTCCCGTAGGTCATCAGCACGTAATCGGCGATCCACACCGGGATGCGCTCGTTATTGACCGGATTGATCGCATACCCCCCAGTGAAAACGCCTGTTTTTTCCCTGTCAACCGTCTCGCGTTCGATGTCGCTTCGACGAGCTGCCTGGTGAATGTAATCATGAACGCTATCCGCGCGATCCGGGGTGGTCAGCTTCTTCACCAATGGATGTTCAGGAGCCAGGACCATAAAAGTAGCTCCCCAGAGGGTGTCCGGGCGCGTAGTAAAAATCTCGATCGGATCACCATCTTCGGTATAGAAGACAGCACGTGCTCCTTCACTGCGACCGATCCAGTTGGTCTGCAGGATCTTGACCGGTTCCGGCCAATCGAGGATTGAGAAATCTAACAATTCCTCAGTGTACCTGGTGATTCGGAAGAACCATTGTTCCAGATCCTTCTTGATCACCGGTGTTTTGCAGCGTTCACAATGACGATCCTCCCCCCAAACCTGTTCACGCGCGAGGGTGGTGTTACAGTGGGGACACCAATCGACTGGTGACATCTTCCGATACGCTAGATCGTTGTTTAGCATCTGAAGGAAGAACCACTGGGACCATCGGTAATACTCTGGATCCGCGGAGATGGCTTCTCGAGACCAATCCCACATCGCGCCCATGCTGCGCATTTGGCGACGCATATTTACGATGTTGCTGTAGGTCCATTCCTTAGGATGAATATTGCGTTCAATGGCTGCGTTCTCCGCTGGCAAACCGAAGGCGTCGAAACCAGGGGGAAACATGACGTTATAACCGCGCATCCGCAGGTATCGGGCACGTGCATCCGACGGTGTCATCGCGTACCAATGCCCGATATGCATATCACCGGAGGTGTAAGGGAGCATGGTGAGGAAATAGAATTTCTCACGATCAGGATCGATCGTCGTTTTGTAAAGCTCATCAGCCTCCCACCTGGCTTGCCAACGGGGTTCGATGTCACCAGGATCATAGCGATCTACCCTGTGTTGCTCCATCATGTCCCCACCGCTTTCCATGACCTCGCTCATATCACACTCTCCCGAGGGCCAATTGCCTTGTTACAGTGAGTAACAAACCTGCATCAAAAAACCCCTCCGTCACATCAGGGACGAAGGGGCACTCCGCGGTACCACCCTGCTTACCCGACGGTCTACCCGAGAAAGATCGTCGAGCCACTCTGTCGCGCTAACGGGCGAAACCCGCCCTCGACTACTGCTTTCACCGAGGGGGCTTGTCCCACAGGGTGCGTTCACATTAATCCCAATAGGACTAAGGTGATCCCTCATGGGACGGTAGGCGAGTTCAGCCTTTCAGCAACGCTCTGGCACTCCGTTAGTACCATACCGGGCTCCCACTCTCCCCGGTTCGCTGTCGGATGGCCTACTACTCCTACCCTGGCCTTTATCGCTATCAGCTATGAGCACGCAGCTTTCCGCTCACAATGGGTTGATTACTGACAGCTAAATTGTCTGGTGGACCCAGTGGGATTCGAACCCACGACCTTCTCAATGCCATTGAGACGCGCTCCCAACTGCGCTATGGGCCCGTGCGTTGCAAGTGGACCTGGCGGGATTCGAACCCGCGACCTCATCAGTGCGATTGATGCGCGCTCCCAACTGCGCTACAGGCCCCCGCCAAGGTGCCGACGAGATTGTACCTGAGCGGGTAGGGGGTGTCAAGCTAGGCCATCTCACGCACGTCTAAGAGACCAGTTGCATGCTACAAGCTGCAGGCTTCAAGCTGCAAGTCGCAAGTCTCAAGTCTCACGTTTCACGCTTCACGTTTCACGTTTCACGCCTCACGCCTCACTTTGCTATCCACCTTTAGCAGCACTATAATCCCCCCACCGACGGAGGGACATATGCATCAGGAACGCCTCACCCGGTTGATCGAAGCGATGAGAACGGAAAAGTTCGATGCCATTGCGCTCAATCCCGGGCCCAGTTTTTATTACATGACCGGTTTATCTTTCCACCTGATGGAAAGACCCATCGTTTTTATCATATCTAGAAGCGAAAAGCCGACACTCATCTTGCCAGAGCTCGAGCGGTCCAAGGGAGAAAGGGCCGACCTTGACCTCGAATTGATATCCTATGGTGAGGACGATGCCTCCCGCGGCCAAGCCTTCCAACAGGCATCCACACAACTCGATCTCGACCACCGTCGCATTGGCGTCGAGCCACTTCGCTTGCGCGTGTTTGAATTAAGGTTGTTAGAATCTGCCTCACCAGGGGCGGATATTTTATCCTGTGAAGAAACTCTCTCGAGCCTGCGCATCGTAAAGGATGGAAACGAAAAGGATGCCATTCGACGAGCGGTCCTCGTCGCAGAGGAGGCATTAAGAGCCACCCTGCCTCTCATCCGAGTGGGAATGTCTGAGCAGGAGTTGGCATCAGAACTTACGATGCAAATCCTGCGCGCCGGATTAGAGCCTGCAATGCCGTTCAAACCCATCGTCGCCTCCGGTCCCAACAGCGCATTGCCACATGCCACGCCTACTGACCGAAAGTTAAAGATCGGGGATTTATTGATCATCGACTGGGGTGCGACGGTCGAAGGCTACATCTCCGATATCACACGTACTTTTGCCATCGGTGGGATCGATGCCGAACTTGAAAAGATCCATTCCATCGTTCAACGGTCAAACGCTGCTGGGCGAGAAGCGGTTAAGCCTGGAGTAGCTTGCCAAGAGATCGATCGAGCTTCTCGAGCTGTGATCGAGAACGCCGGTTATGGTCCATTCTTCATCCATCGCACCGGCCACGGAATAGGACTTGAAGCTCATGAGCATCCCAACATCCGTGAGGGCAACCTCCAAACCCTCGTCCCAGGCATGACCTTTACCGTCGAACCTGGTATCTACTTGACCGATCGAGGCGGTGTTAGAGTTGAGGACAATATGGTCGTCACCGATTCCGGTGGCGAGAGCTTGAGTACATACAATCGTCAACTTGAGGTGATCGCGTGAGCCAACTCCTTGAAGGTGGAGAGCCCTTTTTCTTTCTAGGTGGACAGATCGGATGTCTGCTACTTCATGGCTTCACCGGGGCACCGAAGGAGATGCGTCTGCTGGGAGAGCATTTGGCCGGCCAAGGATACACAGTACATGGACCGCGTCTTTTTGGGCATGCGACCAATAAAAAAGACATGCTTCGTGCTCGTTGGAGGGATTGGGTCGCCTCCTCCCTCGACGGCTACTACCTGCTACGCGGTGCGTGCACCAAGGTAATCGTCATGGGCTTGTCCATGGGGGGAGCTCTGACGCTTTACATTGGCGCCCGTTATCCCGTAGACGGTTTGGTCGCCATGAGCACACCATATGTGACACCTCACCCTCTCATGAAATCTCTGCGGCCGGTTTTTCCTCTCATCAGTATGTTGTGGCGTTTCGCAGCCAAAGGTCCCCCTGATTGGCGCGATCCAGAAATGGCT
>Ga0111172_1020_pt1 | contig 53974 bp, 51 predicted proteins | sample DeeMarSWOR324_28_FD_80233 | JGI IMG/M metagenome (GOLD analysis project Ga0111172, IMG submission 80233) | Anaerolineae bacterium SM23_ 63 | reverse complement strand
ATCGGTGGGATCTCCTTGCTTGTCGCTGCCATCGGCATCGCCAATACGATGACCATGGCGATTCTTGAACGCACACGCGAGATCGGATTGATGAAAGCCATCGGCGCCACCAACCGCAACGTCATGGGGATCTTCCTGGGTGAGGCAGCCGGTATCGGTCTGCTTGGTGGCATCGGAGGTGTAGCGTTGGGTTGGAGCGCAGGCCAGGTCCTGAACATCATCGGGATGGTGTACCTTGCCAATCAGGCACAGCAGTTGGGCTACCTCCCTTCTACGATCACGGTTCACATCCCCGCGTGGTTACCGATCTTTGCGATTGCGTTCGCAACACTGATCGGCACTCTCTCCGGTCTTTATCCCGCTTTACGTGCGGCGACGTTGGTTCCTGTCATGGCACTGAAATACGAGTGATGAGGAAAAAGATATCCGAATGGGCAGTGTTCCATTTCAGACCCTGGGAGCTTGGCAGGAACGATACGACGGAAGTGTTCGCGAGGTTACTATCGATCTTTCACCGCTCGCGGGCAAATCGGTGGCATTCATCTTCGAGAGCCATGGAGAGATCGCTTCCTTTCAGAATCTCGTCTTTTGGTTGCGACCAAGTATTTGGCGCTGATAGATCTCGAGCACCTTAGCCGGTGGAGTAGAGTTTGCTGAGATTACGAGGGGTCTCTTGTGGGGAGAGACAACTCCCGCAGGAGACCCCTCCCCCTGTTTCCGGATCTCGAATTTGGTAGGGGAATCTTTGAAGAACTCTAAGACCCATCGGAATCGACATTAACCACCATCCGACTGAACAAGGAAAGATACAAATAGAAAAGGTGTACCAGCATGGCACAAATAGAACACAATTACTCATAGATCGTATCCGTGTTGGTGATCGGATGGTTTACTGGAATTTATCATGCCCTACCACTGGTGGGACTTCCCTACACAATCGCTCCTGTTGAGATGATCGACATCAAGCTCAATAAAGCCTGTGATGCTTCTTTGCGTGAGTGTCTCCCTGTTAGCTGCCTGTAGTGCTAGCCCTGGCAGGCAAAGTTTACAGCCTGACGTTGGCGATCAAAATGGATGGCAGACTTACACAAACGCCAAATATCACTTCACCATTCAATACCCTTCGGATTGGCAGGTACTAGAGTTGCCAACCACAGAATACCTAACCGCCACGGATCAAGTTTGGTTTGTGAGCGAGACTCTTCCCCAACCACAAACTGACTCCAGGGCTGATATCGTGCTCATTTTTACCCGCGAGGATCACTCCCCCGATTGGGAGTCAAAGTATTTCGATGACTACTTGTCGGAACCTTTATGGTTGGGTGATGTAAAGGTCAAGCGGATATCTGGCGTCAACAAAGAGAGTAGGTTACCTGAGATTGTTATCCTTGCGGAGATCGGAGATTACTACCTTCAGGCTTTGCCTAACCATGGCGCGGCTTCTCTTGAGTATTTCGATCAGGTGATCTCCTCGATGCGATTCGTTCAGGCAGAGGCTACTCCGCCTCCCCCATCAGCAACAAGTATTCGAGGAAGTCTGGATGAAAAAACAATCGTGTTCGAAGGGATTGGCTTTACGTACCCATCCTCGCTAGCGGAGGGAGCAACCGCCAAGACCATTCCCGCTTATATCGATCCATCAGGTTTTATGTACGATGACCTCCCGGAGCACGTGCGTTTTGACTTTTCCATCCCATACACCACGCAAGATCCGTTTGCTGGTTTACAGCCTAGTTGGATACCTTGGTTAAGACATCAGAATCCTGCGGGTCCAGAGATCCAACCGCTAATCTTCATCTTCCCAACAGCGGCTTACGCCGAAATCAACCCTCTGGCTGGCGAACGGATTGAAGCTCTGAAAATTCTCCTGGATGACAACGCAGTTCTTACGGGCGGAGAGCTGCCAGTGCTGCCTACCTTTAACAGCGCTCAGGATTTGCGCGGTCAGGCAAAACCTCTGGCGTTTCAGGTGGGGCGCGGCCTGCGCTTCATTACCCGCTACTCCCAGGGGGTTGCCCCGGTTGTCAATCCAGGCGTTTTCTACACCTTCCAGGGATTAACCGAGGATGGAAGCCTGTACGTGGCCGTATTCTTCCCACTGTATGTTTCGGTCTTGCCAAATCAGATCCAGGTTGAGGACTGGGATGCTTTCAATCAAAGCTACCTAGAGTACATGACAGATATCGCCACCAGAATAGAGATGCTTGAGCCAGGGAATTTTGAGCCGGACTTGGAATGCTTGGATGCACTGGTAAGATCCATGACCATCGATACATCTAGCTTGACGCGCTAGATATCTGTTTCGATCCAAAGGAAACTCATCATGACTCGGAAAGGTCTACTTCGAAACTTGACCGCAATGACCCTGATGTTTCTCGTGGCAGCCTGTGGGGGGAGCCATTCTGGAGGCGTCTCATTAACTACCAATCTGTATTCGGCTACGGCCACTTCCAGCAAGCCTCTTCCTGTCCCTTCTCCCACACTCATTCTCTCGCCAACTCAACCAGCTATTCCCACCCCGGAAATTATCGAGCCGGCCAATGCTGGGCAGGTTGTAGAGCTGTCACGGCTGGGCAAAGGGACCATCTTTTCACACCCGAGCTACGCGCCAGAGGGTATGCCGATCTACTCGCCCGACGGTATGTGGATGGCCATCCCGACCTCAGCTGGTATCTATATTTACGACCCCGTCACATTGGAGGAACTGCACAGGATTCCCGTGGGGACGCCCTTCATCGCCTTCTCGCCTGAGGGGGATCTTATGGCGGTCAGCGAAGTCGGCACCGTCTCCCTTTGGAACCCGGCCACGGGCGTCCAGACAGGCGAGCTAGTTGGCGGCCCGGACGACGGGCATTGGGAGCTGTCCTTCTCGCCGGACGGATCGCTGCTGGCCGCCGTCACCTGGAACCGGGAGGTCTCCGTCTGGTCGGTGGCGAACGGCGAACGTTTGTTCACCTTCCCCGGAGACCGCCTGCGGTTCTCCCCCGACGGAGAACTGGCGGTGGTCGTTGTATATGGCGAAAACCGGGTCCACCTGTACGAGACCCGCGACGGCACCTTAGTGAACAAATGGAACGTCCACCATGCTGGATTTGCCCCAGGCGGGCAGCTCTGGCTGGAAGACGATGAGAGCGTACGTCTGGCGTATATCGATCGGGATCTGATCACAGCCCCTTTCAAGGGGATACAACCATCGTTTTCGGCGGATGGTACGCTGATGGCTCTGTTTGCGAACGGGCAGATCTCACTTTACGATCATCAAAAAGGACGGCGAACCCAGGTGCTGGAAGGAAACTATGAGCAGATAGACGGAGTGCTGTTTTCTCCGGATGCGCAGACCCTGGCGGGGGACGTATACACCCTGCACTGCCCTACCTGTTCTAAATTAGACGGTCTGGACCGCTATCTTGTTTTATGGGGAGCAGTGGATGGCTCGATCATCGCCAAGATGGAGCATCAGGACGGCTGGATGGGGTACTCAGCGGACGGAATCCTGCTGGCTGTTTTACAGCTGGAAAACGTGCAGATTGTTAAAACCGCTGACGGATCGATCGTTGCTCAGATCGACGGCTTGACTGCCCCAATCGCCGGTATGGCTCTCTCACCAGACGGAAAGACTGTGGCTGCAGCCCATGCAACAGACCCGTACACCCTGCGCCTGTGGGATCTCGAAACAGGCCGCGTGACCCGTTCAGTTCAGAGCCAACAGGCTCCCAACTTGTCAAACGTCGAAGCTGCATACAGCCTGGATGAAAAATATGTTGCGGTGGGTGGAGACCTGTGGGATCTGGCAACCGGTACTCACCTGAGCGGGATGGAGCATGCCATAGGTGAAAAGACCTCCTGCTGGTCTATGAGCGTGGCTTTCTCCCCGGAAGAGAACACCCTGGCGACTGGCTGTTTCGAGGGCCAGCTCGACCTATGGAGAGTTCCTGATGGAGAATTGCTAAGAAGAATCGGTGGCTACAGCAGTTGGGTTGAAGATCTGGCATATTCCCCAGATGGGGAATCCCTGGCCGCCGCTTACGGAGTTCCGGATTACCTGGTGCAGGTCTGGCAGCTATCGGACGGAAAACCCTCCTTCATATTGACCGGCGGGCATTTCACGCAGGTGGCCTACTCGGCGGATGGGCGCACCCTGGCGACGGTTATGGTTAACGAAGAATACGATCAATACGGGTGGCTGGCCGGCTTCGTACAGCTGTGGAACGCCTTGGACGGGAAAGAGCTCGCCCAGCTAGATGTAGAGGACGCGGTCAGCATCGCTTTCTCTCCGGACAGCCGGATATTGGCCACGGGTTCCCTCGACGGGACTTTGCGCCTGTGGGAGATCGCTGACGGCAGGCTTCTCATGGAAGCCAAAGGACACTATGCGCAGATCCAGTGCGTCCTATTTTCCCCGGATGGAACCGGCTTGGTCTCCGGCTCGCAGGATGGGACAATTGTGCTGTGGGGTATCCCAGATCCATCCTTACCCTAGACAGCTACCTGGAAAGAAGTTCGGCTTGCAGAAGGTGCCTTTGGCAGGACGAGTCCCGGCTCCTGAAGGAGAGATCGTGGTCTATAAAGTAGGGCCGGGGTTACCCCGGCCCTAGTTCTTGTTTTTATGAAGGAAAATATATAGATCCCAAGTCCATTGGACTTGGGATCTTGATCCACCTTTCGTTACGAGCCGAATTACCTTCCCAATTCTTGATCAATGACTTGCATGAAATTCGGAAGCGGCTGCGCGCCGACGATGGGGATTCCATTGATGAAGAAGAGCGGAACTCCTGTTGCCCCCAGGTTGATGGCATATTGAGCGTCCGCTTCAACTTCAGCCGCATACCGTCCTTGGTCAAGACACTCTGACAGTGCTTCCGAATCCAGCTCTAATTGTTCGGCATATTGGATATAGGATGATCGTCCTTCACCCAGACCTGACGTGAAAAGCAAATCATGGAATTCCCAAAATGCGCCTTGCTCATCGGCGCACTCAGCCGCCTGGGCTGCCTCGAAGCCGCCCACAACTGGCAAGTCGCGGAACACAAACCGGATTTGGTTTGGATAAGCGTCCAGCAATGGACGGAGGGTTTGTTGGTAGAATCGGCGGCAATATCCGCAATTGAAGTCAGCGAATTCGATGATCGTGATTGGGGCATCCACTGGTCCAAAGGCGGGGTCGTCGTCGACGCTTACTTGCAGGGGTATGGGAGCCTGTGGCTCGTTGGGGCCTTCCGCTGGTTGTGGTGACGTTTGAGCGACCGTTTCTCCCTCCGGACTCGTGGCTCCTCGGCCCCAGATGAGATAACCCCCGGCCAACCCGACGATGAAGGCCGATACGGCCAACAGCCCGCTGAAGAGGTGTTTCTGAGGGATCCGGAGTCCCAATTCTTTTATGGGTGTTTCGGGTGATGGATCTGCATCATCGGGTCGTTTGCTCTGATTTGACATGGCGGGATTATAGCACAGCGTGTCGGAGCTGGAGCAGTTCAACAAACCTTGTAGGAGTGTAAGGTGGGGAACTCCGGGACAGCTCACGCGTACCGTCAAGCTGAAGACTCTACCGCATATTTCAGTAACGCATCCTGGATGGATATCCATCCTTTCTCAATATCCAACTTGACAGCGGAAGAAAGAGCCCTATACTGATTGCAGACCGACTGGTCAGTCGATAATGTCCCCTAAGCAGGACCTCACTGCCGAGAGAAGAGAACAAATCCTCGACGCCGCCGAGAAGGTCTTCAATCGTCTCGGCTTCAACAAAGCCAGGATGGATGACATCGTGGTGGAGTCGGGTCTCTCCAAGGGCGCTCTATATTGGTACTACAAGAGCAAGGACGCCATCATCTTGGCCCTGCTCGATCGTGTTTTCGTGGGGGAGATAGCCCAGTTTGAGAAGCTTGTTGACGCCGAGGGTACGACCAGCGAGCGGCTCGAACAGCTTACGCGCGTCATGGTGCAGGAGATGGCGCGCTTCAAACACTTGATGCCCTTGATCTATGAGTTCGTCGCCTTGGCTGCACGAAGAAAGTCTGTTCGAACGAAGTTGGGTGGATATTATCAGCGCTACCATCGATTGCTCTCCCAGATTTTGCAGCAGGGTCTGGATTCGGGCGAGTTTTTTGACCTCGATCCTGACGAGGCAGCTTTGGCATTCATCGGTCTTGGGGAAGGTCTGACGATGCTCTGGTTTGTCGATCCAGATTGGGTCGATTGGGAGGGCATCAGCGAGTTGCCCACGAAACTTTTCTTGGATCGTTTTCGATCTCCGGAGCGATAGATGGCGACGGTCTTCATGAAGTGGCTCGAGAAACGACCACAGGATTACGACCGAGGCATCCGACTGCTTACATTGGGCAGATTGGGCACCCTTCAGGCACAGATCGTTCGCCATCTGATCCATGAAGAGACACGTGTCCTGGAGATCGGGTGCGGTACCGGCGAACTTACGTTAGCCATGGCAAAGGCGGGCGCCGAAGTGACGGCGATCGATATCTCCCCGCTTATGCTGGCTGAGGTTGAACAAAAGGTTCAACGGGCTGGACTTGCGGACAAGGTGGAACTCAAATTGATGGATGCTGCGCTGGTAGGTGATCGTTTTGATCAGGGCTCTTTCGACTTGGTCGTAAGCAGCCTAGCCTTTAGCGAGATGTCATCTCAGGCACGAGCGTATGTGCTCAAAACATGCCTGACTCTTTTCGCTCAGGGTGGAAGACTAGTGATTTTGGACGAGGTGCTGCCAGAGAGCCTAACAGCTCGGCTGGTATATTTCGCCGTCCGACTTCCCCTCAGGTTACTAACATGGTTGCTGACCCGCACCACCACACATCCGTTGCGGGATTTCACAGTCTCCCTCTCGCGAGCTGGATACACCACCGAGGTGGTCGCCTCCGAGCTTGGTGGAAGCCTACAGCTCATCATCGCTTCCCCAAGCGCTGAGAACGGCCCAGACGCCCTCCCGGCCACAGTCAGGGGTCGACTTCAGCACCACACCAGTTTACGCACCTTTTTTATCGACCTTTGGGCGACATTCTTTCGAATACTACCGCCCTATCCGAAAATTGAACCTGGTTTGTACGCCGTAGGTCGACCGGATCCTGACTCGACAGTTCTGGTGACTGGCAATTTTGATTTGACAGTGCGTCGCCTTGTGCAGGCGATTGATGAGAGGGTAAACGCGTGGGTTTTGGTCGTTGACTCAGCGGGGATCAACGTATGGTGTGCGGCCGGAGGAGGTTTTTTCAGCGCCGATAAAGTGACCGGTGCGTTGCGCGTGAGCGAATTAGAGGAGATCGTACACCATCGTGACCTTGTCCTGCCGCAATTGTGCGCCAACGGCGTCGACGGCTGGCGTATCCGCCGCGAGACGGGTTGGGAAGTCCATTGGGGACCTGTGCGCGCTGAGGATCTCCTGGATTATCTCGCAGCTGGCAGGGATAAAACCGATGCCATGCGTTGGGTACGATTCCCGCTCAAGGACCGTTTGGAGATGGTAACGGTGACTCTCGGTTTTTACGGTTTGATCATCCTGATCCCGGTCGCCTTCTTTTGGAGGGAGCTCTTTTGGTCAGTTTTTTTTAGCTTGGTTGGCCTCTCGTACTTCTATGCTGTCATTCATCCATGGTTGCCAGGTCGAGATGGGCTGATGAAAAGCCTTCCGATGGCATTGATCGCTTTAGCAGGCTTGGTGCTTTATATCGTGCTTTGGGACCCGTTGCCGTGGCCACAGGTCTTTAACTGGTCGCTGGGTCTCATCGGGTTATCGGTATTTACCGCTGCTGAACTGCAAGGGATGTCTCCGCTGATGCGTGGCGAACAGGCTAATTGGGGAATGGAAGTGATCATCGGCGCAGCGCTTGGCTTGACCTACTTGGTGCTCCCTCATGTGTTGGGGTGGAGGTGAGGATTATGACCGAAGGACCAACGCTGCGATCGTTGATAGGCGAGCATTGGAAGCTCGCACGCACCTTGAGGCAATTAGAAATTCACTTTCATCCAGAACGGTGTACAGGTGTATGGGAGTGCTACGAGGTCTGCCCGGTAGATTGCTGGGAACCGGATTATGAGCACTCAGTGGTCGTCTTCCATCATGGGGAGCGTTGCATCGCTTGTGGTGCCTGTGTGCTCCAATGTCCAGAGGGCGCCATTGAATTGGAGGTTCCTGGTGGCTGAACAAATCCGAAAGGTTAAACCCCCGCGGGGTCTCAGTCGACTCCTCTACCGCTTTCCGATTTTTCTCTATCAGATTGGCTTAGGGAGGCTGTTTGGGGGACGCTTCCTGATGCTGACGCATGTCGGTCGAATCAGCGGACGACCTCGTAATGCCGTGCTTGAGATTATTCGGCGCGACGAGATTGGAAAGGCGTATTACGTGCTTGCAGCTTTCGGCGAGGGATCTGATTGGGTCCGCAATCTCCGCGCTCATCCGGACGTGGAGATCACGACTGGAGGTCGTCACATAAATGTGACGGCGGAGTTCTTAACCGAGGGTGATGCGGAAGGCGAGGTTTTGGAATACGCTCGTCGTTCTCCACTCGCCGCGCGCACATTACCTCGCTTAATTGGCTACCGGGTGGATGGCTCCGAGGAGGGCTATCGTGAACTAGCTCGACATCTCCTCGTTGTTCGTTTCCGATCACGAGGAGGCTGACCCCTTCTACCACGAGGGTAGAAGCGCTGGAGGGTAATGGATGTGTTAGCACTGGTGTTGAGTGGAGCGGGGAATTTTGGCGCCATGCAGGTGGGCGCATTGGAAGTACTGCTGGAAAAAGGATTTCACCCACAGCTAGTGGTTGGGACATCAGCTGGCGCATTGAACGCGGTCTCTTTTGCCTCAGATCCGACGTTGGAAGGACTCCGCCGTTTGTCAGAATCATGGTGTGAGATTGGGGAAGAGCAGGTCGGGATGCCGAGTTTATTTCGCAGCATCCGACGTCTAATCACCAGGCAGGATAGCTTGATCGATAGCCAACCATTGGCCGAGTTCTTCAAGCAGAAACTCCCGCAAGATGTGGACACTTTTGGGCAACTAGTTGGCATGCATGGCATACAAGCTTATACCGTAGCTGTAAGTATGGACACAGGTCGATTGGTGGTGTTCGGTGATCGTGCGGAAGATGGCGTTCTGGACGGAGTGATGGCAAGTACGGCTATCCCACCTTATTTCCCTCCGTGGGAAGTTGGGGGGCAGCGTTACCTGGATGGCGGTGTGTTTTCTAAACTTCCATTGCGAGCTGCGATCGAGCGAGGGGCTACACAAATTGTCGCCCTCGATATCAGTTACCCACTAGGCACACTCGAGGGTGCGCATGGCATAATCGGCATCAGTGGCTATGCCCTCTCTCTCATGATGGAGTATTTAAAAGAGATGGAGGTCGAGTGGGTGACGGCAGCCGGGTGTCCTATTTACCTCATCGACCTTTCTGTGCCGGATGAGATGGAGTTCTGGGATTACGAACAACCGGAGTTCTTACTCCGCCGTGGTCGGGAATTAGCTCAAAGCAGGTTGGACGAAGAACCATTAATCATCCTGCCGGAATGGCGGTTGTGGTTAGAACGTGTTGCAGCCAAAATTCGCAGGAGCGGTGTCCAAGATGAACCTTGATCTTGAATAAAAAGGAGAGAGGATAATGCCCCCACTGGTTTTCTTCTTGATTTGGATTGTGATTGGCGTGCTGGCAGGAGCCCTCGCCGACCCGATATGGAAGGGTCGCAGACCGTATGGTGAACTCGCGGATTATGCAGTCGCGATCATCGCATCTGTAATTACAGGATTGCTCGATTGGTATGTGTTGCCGATGATCGGCATTACGGGAACGCTCAAGTTTGTCGCCGCAGTGTTAGAGCCGGCACTCGTGGCGCTGCTCGCACTGTGGATCATGAGGATTATAAGGAAGGGGTGATGAAGAAGGGATCGGGGATCAGGAATTGCGGGAGACCACATCCGCGATCCTGATCCCCGATCCCCAATCCCTGATCCCTAATTTTACTCATGGACGAATTCCCACTCATTATTGAAAGCAAATCCCTCACTCGCACCTTCCGTCAGACCAGAGCGGTTGATGCATTGGACCTGTCCATCAGACGTGGAGAGATCTTCGGGTTGGTCGGTCCTGATGGTGCGGGGAAGACGACAATCCTGCGTTTACTCGCGGGATTGTTAGACATCACCGAAGGATCCCTCACCGTGGATGGTCACGATCTCGCAAGTGACGCGGAGATTGTCAAGCCACTTATCGGATATATGGCTCAGCAATTCAGTTTGTATAGTGAACTCACTGTACAGGAAAACCTAGCTTTCTTCGCCGATATCTTCGATGTTATGGGGGAAGTGCGACAAGAGCGCGTCCGACGGCTGTTGACATTCGCCCGTCTGACGGAGTTTGAGGATCGTCGGGCGGCTCACCTCTCAGGTGGTATGCAGAAGAAATTAGCGTTGGCTTGCACGCTGATCCATGAGCCGAAGATCCTTCTCCTCGATGAACCCACCACGGGGGTTGACCCGGTCTCCCGTCGAGAATTCTGGGATATCCTCACGGACCTGTACATGTCTGGAACAACGATCGTCATCAGCACCCCCTACATGGATGAAGCTGACCGATGCTCGAGGGTTGGCCTGGTATACCATGGACGGTTGGTCATATGCGACGAGCCGCGCAAGATCCGCAGGATGGTTGAAGGTGAGATCATTGAATTCCGACCGGACGATTGGCGCCGGACGACGAAGATGATCCAAAACCTTCCAGGTGTGCTTGAGGTGCAGACCTATGGTGAGATGTTGCATGTATTTCTCGATTCGGTCGAGAAGCGTCTACCGATCATCGAGGCCACTTTGAGAGACGCTGGGATCTCGTATCGTGGTTTACGTAGAGCGCCGGCGCGGATGGAGGAAGCTTTCATCTCGCTCATTCGCGGCATGGACTCACCGGAAATATCATGAGAGGACCTTCGTGAATATCAAAATCGTGCCCTGGTTGAATAGAAACTGTACTTCATAAACATTGGTATGGAAGACTTTGAACGGATTGAAGGTCGAAGGGTAGGTTAATACAAAGTCGTCATCCTTCGACCCTTCGGCAAGCTCAGGACAATGCCGGCTCAGGATGAATGTTTTGACCATGATACGAAAAGCACCCCGAGATCGTTGATGGAGGTATAAGTTTGTCGTTTCGTCATGTATGGGCCGTCACCCGTAAAGAGTTGCGCTACATTCAGCGCGATCGGGCCACGCTGTTCCTGGTCATCTTTACGCCGACGTTGCTGCTCTTATTGTTTGCTTACGCAGTCACGTCCGATGTCGAGCATGTTCCATTGGCGGTTTTGGATTTAGATCAAAGCCCGACGTCGCGCGCTTTCATCCAGCAAATAACGCTAGGAGATGACCTGGACCTCCATTCTCGAGTTCAATCGATGGACGAGATCGAAGGCGCCCTTCTGCGTGAGGAAGTGGATGTTGCGGTCATCATCCCGCCTGGTTTTTCAAACGATATGCTTGCGTTGAAGGGCATGCCGCTGCAAGTCATTATCGATGGCACCGAACCACAAACAGGCGGGTTTGCAGTCGATCACATCGCTCGAAGGGCTGAGACCTTTGCCGGAGACATACTCGCGAATCAGCTCCGTATTCTAGGGATCGATCCGCAGGCAATGACACCGATCGAGCTACGAGTTCGAACCTGGTACAACCCAAATTTAGAGGCAAGGGTTGACCTGATACCCGGATTGGTCTCCATGATCCTCGGTGTCCCAGGGATGCTAGTGGCGTTGACACTGGCGCGAGAACATGAGCACGGCACCTTGGAGCAGCTACTCGCTACGCCTATCGGTCGTGCGGAACTGCTCGTAGGCAAGATGGGGCCCTATATGATCAGTGGCATGATCAATGTTGTTATTACAAGCGCGATTGCGATGATTTTATTCGGTGTCCCCTTTCATGGTAGCTTTCCACTCTTTTTAGCTCTCTCCTCCCTTTTCTTCTTTGCCCTTCTTAGTATGGGGATGATCATTGGCGTGTTCATACGCACCCAGGCCGCAGCGATGGCGCTCTCTTTCCTGGTGGTTTTTTTGCCTGGGTTCTTCTTGACGGGTATCTTCTTCCCTCTTGCTTCGATGCCCCCAATTGTTCGCATGGAAGCCCTGTTTTTACCCGGCTCACACTATGCAATTATCACTCGTGGTTTGTTCATCACCGGGGTTGGCCTCGATGTGCTTTGGCCCTACGGGATAGCGTTGATCGTTTTAGGATTTGCCTTCACTGCCATTGCGGCGTTCTTTTTCAGGAAGAAGCTCGCATGATACGACGGATTTGGTCGTTGGTAGTAAAAGAGTTCATCCACCTGAGGTGTGATTGGTGGATGCCAGCTTTTATGGTGATCGGCGGTGCGATGGAGCTGCTTCTCATCGGATGGGCAACCTCTCGACCGATCACAAACTTGCCCCTGATGGTTCTCGATCAGGACCATAGCAAGGCCAGTAGGGAGATCGTAACTGCGTTAGAAAATACGACAACCTTCGAGATCACTGCGTGGGTGTCCGACCTTGAGGACATCGAAAATGCCCTTAACAGAGGTGCGGTCAACGCGGCTCTGCTCATCCCCCAAGGTTTCTCGCGAGAGATCGCCTCGATCATGGGAAAGCCGCAGCTTATCGTTATGCTTAATGGAGCCGAAAGTATCGCCGCGACCTCCGCCCTCCGTTCGGTTGAGGGCGTGGTTCGATCGTGGAACGAGCAAATCATATTGACTCGTTTGAACCTTCCCCCGGGTTCTTTATCGAGTTTTACCCCCAGCATACGGGTATGGTTCAACGAAGCATTGAGCGAGGCGCTGTACACAACACCGGCCGAGTTAGCTCTGATGTTGGAGTTTACAGTGCTTGTTTTCGCAGCATTATCTTTTGCTCGAGAACGTGAACTGGGCACGCTGGAACAACTTCTTGTGATGCCGTTCTCATCCTTAGAGATCATCGTGGGCAAGTCCATCCCCGCCATCATGGTTGCCTTTATCGATTTCACGGCCATGCTAGGTATTGTGCACTTCGCCTTCGAAGTCCCTGTCCGAGGCTCACTCCTACTCCTTTTGATCATCGCGTTTGGGTATCTTATTGTGGAGTTAGGGAAAGGTTTGGTGATTTCGGTAACTTCACGCACACAGCATCAGGCCTTCCTGTCGGTGATGTTGATCGGGATGGTAGATTTCATGTTCACCGGGTATGCTGCGCCGGTGGAGTCGATGCCCCGTGTCCTACAAGTTGTTGCTAACTTCATCCCGGCACACCATTGGCTAGCGATCCTGCGAGGGATCCTGCTCAAAGGTGTGGGGCTGGAGGTACTTTGGCCACATGTGTTGGCTTTGATCGTGTTGGGTGTAGTGATAGGTGGTTTCTCCTTGCGTTTTGTTCGCAGAGCGCTGGCCTAGGAGGTGCGATGGTCCCGAACGGACATGCGATCCACGCCCGCGGTTTACTGAAACGTTTCGGTGATTTCACCGCGGTTTCCGAGATCGATTTTGACGTCCGCTATGGCGAGATATTTGGTTTCCTTGGTCCAAACGGTTCTGGCAAGACGACCACCATACGGATGATGCTCGGCCTACTGCAACCCACGGGGGGGACAGTTGAGGTCTTGGGCGTACCAGTTGCTCGGTACCCTGAACGTATTCGACCGCGGGTGGGATACATGTCACAGCAGTTCAGTCTCTATAATGACTTGAGGGTGATCGAGAACCTGCGATTTTATGGACAAGTGTATGGATTAACGAACGATGAAATGGTGGCCAGGATCAATGATGCCTTGCACATGGCGGGGTTGGAGGGACGGGAGTCCGTACGAACAAGAGACCTCGCAGGTGGTTGGCGCCAACGCCTAGCGCTCGCCGCTGCCATTCTTCATCGACCCGAACTCGTTTTCCTTGATGAACCGACGGCTGGTGTCGATCCTCTTTCACGAAGGGCGTTCTGGGATTTGTTATATGCATTGGCAGCTGATGGGATTACAGTTTTTGTAACCACCCATTACATGGACGAGGCCGAACATTGTCATCGATTGGCACTGCTGCAGCGCGGCCACATCATCGCTAGCGGCTCACCGGAGGTAATCAAGCAGGACATGATGCGGGGCCAGGTACTTGAGATCGCGTCCGACGATCCCGGTCGGGCAGTTGGAGCCTTACGTGCAGCTTCGGAAGCTGGTCGCCTGCCCCTGAAGGAAGTAGCTCTCTATGGGGCATTGGTGCATGTTGTCGCGCCTGAGATCGAGAAACATATGGCTACAATCGTGGCTGAACTTCGAGCCGTTGCGGTTGAACCTGGCGAAATGGCCATTATCGAACCTTCCTTGGAGGATGTTTTTGTCGCTTGTATGCGGTGATTAATACAAGCTTCGCGGGAGCTTTAAGCTCTCGCGAAGCTGGATATGAGGTTTCTATGCGTAGATCGACGATTATCATACTCGCTACTGTCCTGATCATCCTGATCGTGATCGGGTATTTCGTGTCCGTTCCGGAGGCGGGGCAGCGGCTTTTAGAGGATTTGGAGCTCGCCACTCCCGCAGCGCGGGGATATACCGCGATGGGAATGCTTGAGGCACAGATCATCTCCTTGGCCCCTGAAGATGGAGGTCGGGTAAAAGCTGTGCCATTTCGTGAGCTCATGGGGGAGGATCCTGGATGGCCTGTGGCGATGGAGCCTGACGGTGTGATGTGGATGGCTGTTGAGGGAGGCGTCTCGCGCTTTGATGGTGAGAGGAGTGAGATGTACTCACCCGAACATGGTCTAGGGGGCTACGAGGTAGAAGCCATCGCCGTAGACCCCGACGGAGATGCGTGGTTTGGTACAGAAAACGGTGTCACTCGTTTTGATGGACGTACTTGGGTCAATTACACAATTGAAGATGGCTTGGGAGCGAGTCGAGTCCTTGCCATTGCAGTCACCTCAGAGAGCGGTGTATGGGTCGGGACAGATGGTGGAGGTGTCAGTCGATTTGACGGGGAGAATTGGATCACAACCACCACAGACGATGGATTGGCAGGTAACGTTATAAGTTCGATCGTGGTCGACGACGAAGGTATGGTTTGGTTCGATACCAACGAGGGGGTTTCGCGCTTTGATGGCGAGCGTTGGGACGATATTGCTGTAGATCCGGGGGAGATGATCAAGCAAAGTGAGATCGTGATTTCACTCGACACATCGATCCTGGAAGCTCAGAGGGGCGCCGCCCTCGCACGCTACGAAGCAGCGGTTGCGGGATTGGAGATGCTCGAAGCCGGACCGCGTGATGTTGATCTAGCCGTTGCGCAGGCTTCCGTCGCTCAATCGCAGGCAGTGTTAGACGGTACACTCGAGGCGTTAGAAGACGCACAGGACACACCACTAAGGGGAAGGGATGAACAGGTCGCTATCGCCCAGGCAGGAGTTGACCAAGCCCGAGCTGCGTTGGAAGCTAGTGAGGCAATATATAAGGCATTGGAAGATGGCCCGACAGAAGATGAGATGAACGCCGCGCGTGCTGCTGTCGATGCTGCAGCAGCCGAACTTGCCCAATTCGAGGACCGAATATCGCGCGCTGAGATTCGATCACCCATTGATGGTGTGCTGCTTGATCGATTTTTCCTGCCCAACGAATTGGTGATGCCTGGCTGGCCAGTTGCTACCGTCGCTGACTTAGATCAGCTTGAGATATCCGTATACTTACCTGAGGCGGACTTGGGTTGGGCGAATGTAGGTGACCCCGTGCAGGTAAGCGTGGACGCATACCCGGAGAGGACCTTCCACGGTTTGATCATCTACATCTCGGATCAAGCTGAGTTTACACCGCGTAATGTTCAGACGCCGGAGGAGCGAGTGATCCTGGTATACGAAGTTCGGATCCTCGTTCTTAACCCGGGCAGGGCTCTGAAACCAGGGTTGCCAGCGGACGTCACTTTCGGAGTAAGTCCATGACCTCAAGGCGTGTAATCACATTCCTGATTGCGTTTATTTTATTGTCCCTTCAGGTGGGGTGTCGTGCCAGTCCATCGGCTGAAGAAGACAAAATCCTTGCATCTGGTTTCATCGAGGGAAGGGAGTACACGATCGCCTCGACCCTTGGTGGGCGGGTTAATGAAATCATGGCGGAGCAGGGGGAGAGGGTCCAAATGGGTCATTCCTTGGTGCTCCTTGATAGGACGATACTAGATCGTGCGTACGACATAGCGCAGGCTGGCGTGACAGCTGCAGAAGCGGCTTTGACCGCGCAAGAGCGCCTGCCGCGCCCGCAGGATCTTACAATGGCCCAAGCCCAACTTGACACAGCCAAGGCAGATTTGGATGCTGCGCAAGCGGCGTTAGATTTGTTGAAGGAGAGCTACAAACCCTACAAACCGCCTGAGGCTGAGTTACATAGAGCAGAATCAACGGTGGAGGTGATGCGCGCAGGCGTAGCGCTCGCCCAAGCCCAATTCGAACAAGTTGAAGCAGGTCCCTTCGAAGGTGAGATAGATATCGCAAATGCAGTAGTCGAAGAAGCGCTGGCAAACCTGCAATGGGTTGAGTCGCAATTGGCTGAGCTATCTTTGAAGGCTCCGGTCACCGGAATCGTGAGCCAATTATTGGTAAAAGTGGGAGAGGTGGCTGCCCCTGGCGCGCCGCTGGTCACCGTGCTTGATCCATCTTTCCTAACATTGACGGTCTATGTTCCTGAGGCTCAGGTTGCCAAAGTTAAAGTGGGTAATGAGGTGGAGATCAGGGTCGATGCCTATCCTGAAGATGTCTTCGAGGGACGCGTGAGAACCATCGCTGATCAAGCGCAGTTTACGCCCACTGAGGTGCAGACACAAGAGGAACGGGTAAAGCTCGTTTTCGCTGTCGAGATCTTCATTGACAACCCTGATGGACGATTAAAACCCGGCATGCCAGCGGATGCGATCATCATCCCTTAACACACTGTCCCCTCTCCCCTGTGGGGAGAGGGCCTGGGTGAGGTGAGGTTGATAAGTATCATTCAACCTCACAACAACCCTCTCCCTGAAAGGGAGAGGGTGAACGATCCCTTTCTTCCATGCGGGAGAGGGTTAAGGTGAGAAGATTAACGGGTCGAAGCATTATGTGCTATTGTTACGGATGCGGGATGTCGGGGTTTGGAACAATTATTGGGTTCCTATGTATATACAGTTTGTGTTTAACTGCACACGTATCTATCTTCATTTAATCTGTACATTTCTTGATCGACATACAGAGGTTTCATTCTTACCCGGGAGATGACTATGATTCTTGTCTTGCTTGGACCACCCGGAGCTGGTAAAGGCACTCAGGCAGAACGATTAGCGGAGGAGTTCAAGCTACCTCATGTGGCGAGCGGTGACCTCTTCCGTGAAAACATGAAGAACAAGACAGAACTGGGTTTGTTGGCAAATCGATACATCGTGGAAGGCGAATTGGTCCCTGATGATGTCACGATCGCGATGATACGAGATCGGTTAGAGCGACCCGATTGTGAGCACGGCGTTATCCTTGATGGATTTCCTCGTACACTTGCTCAAGCCGAGGGCTTTAAGGACATCCTGGCTGGGATGGACCGGACATTAGACGGTGTGCTTTACATCGCAGTTCCTGATGAGGAGTTGGTTCGCCGCCTGTCAGGTCGGCGGATTTGTCGCCGATGTCAGACACCCTATCACATCCAATTCAATCCGCCACAAAATCACCGGGTGTGTGATATATGCGCTGGAGTGTTATATCAACGGGAAGATGACAAGCCGGAGACGGTACGGGCGCGTCTGAACGTCTATCGCCAGCAAACATTGCCGTTGATAGATTTTTATTGCCAATACGGATTATTGACAGAAGTGGATGGGTCAGGGGATATTGAAACCGTTACCGCTGCCTTGTCTGAGGCAGCTCACGGCTTGAATAAGTAGAAGCTCGCTTTCTCTCCTCGGTAGTAGTAGACAGAGCTGATTGAGAATGAAACCAAAGATCGAAGCCACGACATGTGGCTCGATCACGATTGGCGGTCGGAAGATCCGCAATGATGTCATCTTGAGTTTGAACGGTGAGGTCAAGAAGCGTAACTGCAGGGTGGAATGAGCAGCCACACCAGATGCCATACACATTTGGAATAAATTTAATGGGAAGGTCATCGGATCGTTCCATGTGACATGCTGAGGTACTCACGCAGGAGGTCATTTCAATTCCCATTTGGATTTGTTCTGAACAGAAAACCTAGACCTTATTCTTTAACCTTCCCGCGAGCTGTAAGCTCGCGGGAAGGTTAATGGATGGCCATATTGCACCTGTAGCGTCGCTACAGTATGCTGGTTCACTGCAATCGCTACGGCTTGGTTCTATCCACTAACACGTGAACGTCATGCTCGGGCTCGTCACTGATTGACTCGACGTGAGGAGCGTTAAGGGGAATCATCTCGGATGAGAATGCAAGGCTTAGGGTACAATTCGGAAATTCATGGGACACGAATAATTTCGGAATGGGTATTCCCCTTTTGCCCACTACGTGTTCAGCGGTGAGGAAGGAGCGAGTTGGTATGGCGCGGATGTCACGGCGGTCATTTTTACGTTGGATTGCGATACAAGCAGGAGCCTTGACTGGAGCGAGGTTCATCACAGCTTGTGGAAAAGCGGACGACCAGCGCCAAGCTGTTGCGCCACCGGACAAGTCTACGATTACGCTCCCTCCTGAGGCAGGATCACCTTCTCCTGAGACATTCCCGACACCAGTATCCAGCGCGACCCCTGAACCAACATCGACACCGAGCTACCCTGATTTAGCCGTTGTGCGTGCAGGTGAGCCAGAGCAGCTGGTGAGGGCGGCCCTGGCTGCGTTAGGTGGCATGGGGAGATATGTAGGCTCTGGGGATGATGTGATCATTAAGCCAAACATCTGTGTCGCTTATTACACATATGAATATGCGGCCACAACCAACCCATGGGTCGTTGGAGCGTTGGTGAAACTCTGTTGGGAAGCCGGTGCGGGGCGGGTGCGGGTGATGGATTACCCATTCGGAGGCAGTGCAGATCGGGCATATGTCCGAAGCGGCATTCAAGATCAAGTTCTTGCGGCCGGCGGTATGATGGAGACGCTCTCATCCTTTAAATTCGTACGGACGGAGATTCCTGAAGCAGTCGATCTGCGCGTCTGTGACATCTATGATGACGTTCTAGCAGCGGATGTCGTGATCAATGTGCCGATTGCAAAGCATCACAGTTTGGCCCGCTTAACACTCGGTATGAAAAACCTCATGGGGGTCATCAAAGATCGACCGGCCATGCATCGCAACCTTGGACAACGATTGGCTGATCTCTCAAGCCGGATACGACCTGCTTTGACGATTGTGGATGCGGTGCGAATCTTGAGGGATAATGGACCTGCCGGTGGGAATTTGAATGATGTCCAAAAATTGGACACGTTGATCGCGAGCCCTGATATCGTGGCTGCGGACAGTTACGCTGCTACCTTGTTTGGCCTCAAACCGGAGCATCTCAGCTATGTTGTAGCTGGGACAGCGATGGGCTTAGGACGAAGTGACCTCAGTGGCATGAAGATTGAGGAGATCACTCTCGGTGCCTAAGCTTAATCTTAAGACAATTCTCCCCAAACGAGCTTGGACAACTACCCGGAAGATCGTCCAGACGCTGAGCCTGCTTGTTTTTCTCGTCCTCTTTATCGCAGCACCACACAGCGATTGGTCAGGATCACTTACCAATTCATTCCTCCGTTTGGATCCCTTGATCGGATTCGCAAATCTACTAGCTAGTCGTGCCCTCGTAGCCGGGGCGGCTTTGGCGCTCGTAACACTCGTTCTAACACTTATCTTCGGCAAAGCCTGGTGTGGGTGGATTTGTCCACTGGGCACACTTCTTGATCTTTTTTCATTTGAACGTTGGCGGTCGGTGCGGGTTCCTCCAGAAGGTTGGAGAAAGGTTAAATATGGCATTCTGCTCGTCATCATCTTTGCCGCTCTGCTCGGAAATCTCACACTTTTGATTTTTGATCCACTTACCATCCTCGTTCGCACCTTTACGGAAAGCTTTTGGCCGATGCTAGACCGGCTGGTGATCTTTGCCGAGACAAGTTTGTATCGATACCCAGGGTTGCGTGAAGGCATATCATCCTTCGACAGGCTCATCCGTCCATCGCTGTTCCCTCTGACGCCTGAAGACCTGCGTGGTGCAGGGATTTTTGTGGTTGTGTTTTTCATCATCGTGTTGCTCAACTTGGTTGCTCGGCGATTTTGGTGTCGTTATCTCTGCCCACTCGGAGGGTTGTTGGGATGGATCAGTAAGCTAGCTATCATTCGACGTCGGGTGGGAACGGAATGTACCGGATGTGCCTTGTGTGTTCGAGATTGCCCAACAGGAACGATCAATCCCGAGCTTGGCTATGCCAGCGATCCGGCCGAGTGCACCATGTGTATGGATTGTTTGGAGAGTTGTCCGGTGGGTGCGACGCACTTCCCGGTTCATCTCGGTTTGGCTGATTTTCAGTCCTATGACCCGGATCGACGCCAAGTCCTTTTATCTGTCGGAGCCGCAATCGCTGGCGTTGGTTTGCTGCGAATGGGCTCCTCAACTGATCGAAGCGCTTCCTATCTCATTCGTCCACCGGGCACGGAGGAGGTAGATCTAATGTCCGCTTGTGTTAGATGCGGGCAGTGTATCAGGGTCTGCCCAACGGGTGGCTTGCACCCAGCTATGACTCGAGCCGGTATCGAGGGGCTGTGGACGCCGATCTTAATCCCCAGACTGGGATATTGCGATTATTCATGTAACGCCTGTGGGGAGAGCTGTCCCGTGAATGCCATCCCGACTCTTAGCCTGGAGCAGAAGCGTGTTCAGGTGATTGGTCAAGCGGTAATTGATCAAGACCGATGCATCCCATGGGCTGAGGAGCAGGATTGCATCGTGTGTGAGGAGATGTGTCCCTTACCTGAGAAGGCGATTGTGCTAGAGGTGGTAGAGGTTAATCAAGTCAATGGGCACACGCTTACAGTGCAGCGCCCTAAGGTCTTGGTAGATCGGTGCATTGGTTGTGGTATTTGTGAGTACAAGTGCCCCGTCGAAGGAGAAGCGGCCATCCGGGTCCATGTTACGGGGGATTTGAACCACGAAGTTCAATTCAAGGCTAAGTCAGCGGTCTAGATAGCTTATTGGATAGGTGTCGGTTGCTAAGCAGGTAGATCCCTCATCCTGTGGCTAAGCAACTCCTTTCCCACTGATATGATTACCTCTAACCCTCCCTGATTTTTGGATCAGCCACTTTGTGCAGTCCCCTAGATACCAGATAGAAGGCGAGGGCGAAGAGCGTGAAAGCCATTGCAGTGGGGATCAAAACGTGCCATTGTGGTCCGGAGCCACCGATGTTGGCATAAAGGAACGCGTCATAGATCAGCGTCCCCCAGTTGCTGGTCAGCCTCCGAAGTCCGAAAAAGGAAATAAACCCATCCGCAACCACAGCGCCGGTAACGGCGAGCATCATCTGCAGCGCGGCCATTGGCAGCATGTTGGGCAGAAAGTGTTTCAGGATGATGTGCCCACCCGCTCCACCAGCGATATGTGATGCTTCCATAAACGGTTTCGCAGCCACCTTCATGGCCTGAGATCGAAGCACGAGCGTCGCACCTCCAGCACCCGTGGTAATGCCATAAACCAACCCCAGCGGTAGGGGGCCTAAATCGCGGAAACGTGCACCAACAATGATCATCAGGATGGGAGGGGGAAGCAAGAGGACCACGTCTGCCAGGTTGGTGATGACAAGGTCAATCTTGCCTCGATAGTGGGCTGCGATCATGCTGAAGGATGTAGCGATCAATGCCGTGGTGAAAGCGGCGGTGAGACCGATGACGAAAGTTGGTGTGGTTGCAGCCAACAACGTGCTTAGCACGTCGCGCCCCAAACTGTCCGTTCCGAGGATGTGTGTCGCGGATGGTGCGGTGGGGTGCGGCATCATGTCGAGATCGAAACCGGTGAAAGGATCGTAGATGCGCCTGGGCCAGACAGTTTTCATCAGGATGGGGTGAGCGATGGCCATCATCGCGAATATCAAGATGAGGATAAGCCCAAAGACCGCAAGACGATCCTGGGCGAAAATCTCCCAATCGATGTTCAAGCGTTTTCTGGCTAGTGTGATGCGAATTTGGATCCTCTCCCATCGAGTGAAATTGGTCTCTGTAAGTGGGGTGAATTCCCGTTTGGTCATCATGAACTCGCTTCTTAGTTAATCCTGGGTTGGATTTCAGCGTAGCGAATGCGTGGATCGAGATAAGCAGCAAGAATATCTAGGAAGAGACGCGCAACTAAAGAGATAAAACCGACGACCAATAAGATTCCCATTACAACAGGTATGTCCTGCCAATAGAGGGAGAGCCACATCCAACTGCCCACGCCTGGCCAATTCAACGAATCCTCGATGATCACGACCCCCGTGAGCAGATAGGGGAGCGTGATGACGAGCCTGCTTAACACAGGCAGCAAAGCATTACGAGCTGCGTGCTTTTCGCGGATCGTGACATCTGGAAGTCCTTTCGCGCGGGCGGTGGTGACATACTCCTCCTTCAGGACTTCCGTCATGCTGGATCGCATGATGGTCATGGTCTCACCAAATGTGAGCAATACATACGTGATGAAGGGAAGACCGGAGGATTGAAGAAGATCGAGTGCCAGGATTTCGAATCCAAAGAGGTGCCAACTGCCGATGGTTAGTATTGCGATCAGGATCACGAGCGGGATACCCGGGATACTTCGTTTCTTCAGGCGCTTGAGGATGGCATTCCCCACGATGAGGAGGAACATTACAGCAATCAAGCTGAAGAACATATAGTTCGTGATCATATGAGGGCGGAGGTCCGTGTTCATCCAAACAGATCGGGTGATGTTGGGGAAGGTGAATGTCCTAATACCACCGGTCCCTCCTCTGGAAACGGTTGCTTGACGCCCGAAGAGATAAGCAATGAGCCAGGCTAACCAAGGAGGGAAGGAGGTTGATAACGTGATGCCACCCAGTGTGATGGCGCTTGAAAGTGAGGTTGGACCCTGCCAAGCTGTCACCTTACCAAGCCGTAGCCCGATGAAAAAGGCGATCAACGTCCCCGGTAAAAAAACAAACAGTGTGGCGGGCAGGATGAAGCGAAACACATTCGATACAGGATAGCCATAGCCTGAGGTCCCCAAATTGCCAGTGAATACGCCGCGGATCCAATTGAGGTATTGTTGCCAGAGAGGCAAATCTATCCCGAGAGAAACGCGCAACCGTTCTCTCTCGGTTCTGGTGAGGCCCAGTGCGAATTGATCGACAAAATCACCCGGCATGAGGAATTGGATGAGGAAGAACATGATCGATACGAAGAGGAAGAGCTTGAGGACACTCAAAACAGCTTGCTTTAGAAGATAACGACCCATGTGGCGGACTCCTCAGTGGGATGTTTGGCTGATATCGAACTAGATACTGAAGCATAGAGTGAAATCGCAATCGGGTTAGTATAGGTGATGTTTGACGAAAATGTAGGAATAGGCTTACGTTCTCCAGGTAGCGGTTGTGATGGATCTGGTTAAGATTAATACTGCTTTCATCGTTGTTTGGTTTGGGGAGATGGGATTCTGTTAAGCGTATACCATGGGGTAAGGAAATGTCTGATCCGGGGGAAGTTCCTGGGACATTATTGGTACGGTCATCGTCTCAAAGTGATCTGTCGCGTTATGATGAAATGTACCAAGGCTTATAAACATGTGGTAATGTGGCTGGGAGAAGGGATAATATTGCGATTTCGACCGCGCGCCATTATAATGCGGACACTTAGGGCGGTTAGCTCAGTTGGTCAGAGCGTTGCGTTGACATCGCAAAGGTCGTTGGTTCGAGTCCAATACCGCCCACAACTCGAAAATGAACCGCTTGACATGCCTGTCGAGCGGTTTTTTCTCTTTGATTAGGTTCAATAAGAGAGAGAAATTCTGGGAGCTATAGAAATCTTTTACGGGAAAATGCGTTCTTCATCTACAGATTCTGGGTCGCGTCCTTTTCGCAGTTAAAGTGGGGAAACGATTGCCTTAAATACTGATCATTAGTTCAGCGCAACGATTTGGAACAAGAACAGACTCGTTCCCAGTGTCAACGCTAGTGCAACCACTGGCCAGGTAACCGGGTTGTGTTGAGTTATTAGCATGGGTTTCACAAAACTGGTGAGCGGTATGTGTAACAGCACTACACCAACAGCCAGCAAGAGGGAAAATACCAGCGGGATCAAGTTTTCCATCATAGTTTCAGGGGACGCCAGGGTAGAATTAGTAGACCGGATAAACATCAATGAACACATGCCAACGATCAAGATGGAATACTTTCTCCAAAAAGAATCGCGTCGTTTGATCCCAATCAAGGGTATTAACCGGGCTATCAAAGCGATGCCAACAAACATTAGGAGAATGCCAGCTGCAAGTATGACAACTTTTGGGACACCCGCAGCGGCAATCCATTGGGCATCGCCGCCGGGTGTCAGTAAACCCAGAGAAAAAGTAACACCTTCCTGAACCATCGCCACGGGACCCCAGAGTATCAATGGGAGCAGCACTGGCTTACGCTCTCGCCATAGCAAAAGAAGAAAAGTCACACCCAATATGAGATTGAAAAGAGGACCGGCAGCGGACGTTATGCCCATTACGTCTTCTGGCAACGACGTGACACCCATGATTCTGGAACCTCCGAATGGATCCAGGTGAACCTGGACACCCGGAGAGCTGTAGGCAAGGTGACTTAGATAGTGGCCGAACTCGTGGATCATCTCACCCAGCAGGAAAGTGAATGTAAAAGATCCGGCCAACAATAGAATTGACTTGCATGTTTGTGATGCATGTTGCTCAACTCTCGTTTCCATTACTCGTTCTCCACCCCGCATTTCGACCCTCCCCCACGCACCATTCTCTTGCTGCGCGGTGTTTCGCTTGCATTCCACTTCCCAAGATTACAGAATTTCTTGACCGGTTGGTCCGTCTTTTCGATTGGGATCCCTTCTTCTGCCTCAATATCGATCCGGGGCCGATCCATAGCTGAGGATCTCTGGCTAACTATGTTCTATGCTCCGATTGTAGATATCAAGACAATATCAGCTTAGAACGCTGGAAGCGCGCTATGGCGCCCAGCAATAATCCAATATTCGCCAGTAACAAAATACCCATGAAAACAACAAAAATCGTGGTAAGGTCCATCCGGTCGAGAAATGCCTTGACCGCATCTTTCGGCAGGAATGTTGGGAGCACGAACACCACGGCTTGCATTAGCAGAAAGGGCATGAAGAGCATGAGCATAATTGTTTGGGTTGCGTTCTGTACGGTTGGTGAACGTAGTGAGATCAAAATGCCCAGACCGGCTACCATCCCAGACATCAACAGACTCGCGGAGATGTTTATCCACAAAATCGTGGGCCGATAGATTTGGAAACCACCATTCCATTCCATGATGTTCACCACCGTCAGACTAACGAGTAACAGAAACAAGGTTACACCCCAGCCAAAGAGGATAGACGTTAGCAACTTGCCAAACAGAATGGCTCGGTCTGGCAAGCGGCTTGCCAGTAATGTCTCCAGGGTATGCCGTTCCCGTTCACCAGCAAAGGATTCAGAAATGGTGGAGGCAATCAACAACAAAGGGGTGATTGCTGAAACTGCTATGGACCAGCCTGATGTCAACCACTCATCCCGAAATTGGATCGGGAAGATGACGCCAAATACGGCAATCGGGGTCAATAGCGTTGCTATTGCCTTCCAACGGCTGCTGCTGTAGCGGAGCAATCCTTTGTTTTCCTTCCATATGACGGTCAAAATATCTTCAGTCATCTTACTCTCCTGTGAATGACAAGAACACTTCTTCCAGACTGGCTTTGTCGCGGCGGACTTCTTCGACTTGAGCACCAGCGCCCACCAGAATGTTGACCAACGCAGCCGTATCTGTTTCCGTGAGCAGATCGATCACCAGGTGATTGTTTTTACTCTCAATGATTCCCACCTGAGGATGCGTCTGTAACAATCTCAGTGCATGTTCGCTGAACCCGCGGCCAATAATTTCAACCCGCGGACCACCTGCACGCGCCCGTAAATCATCGGGACTTCCCACTACCACCAATCTGCCTTCACGGATCACCGCCACCTGATGACAAAGTTTCTCGGCATCCTCCATGTTATGGGTGGTTAAGAAGACGGTGACATTCTCACGCGAAGCCAAGGCTTTCAGATCTTCACGGATGGCGACCGCTGATCGGACGTCGAGACCCGCAGTAGGTTCGTCCAAGAGGACCAGACTTGGCCGGTGGAGAAGTGTGCGGGCCAATGCCAACTTTTGCTTCATCCCCCGGCTCCAGTTTCCCGCCCGATCTTTGCGACGTTCCCACAATCCCATGTGCGTGAGCAGCTCCTGAATGCGCGCCTTGCGCGCAGCGGTGGACATGCGAAACGCTCGCCCGTAGAACTCTAGGTTATCTTCGGCACTCATTTGCTCGTAGATGCCTGTGTGTTCGAGTAGAGCCCCGGTATAGGCGCGCACCTGATCCGAATGGATTTGGGTATCAAATCCTAAAACCTTCGCCTGTCCGGATGTAGGTTCGAGTAAGCCAAGCAACAAACGGATCGTGGTGGTTTTTCCGGCGCCATTCGGCCCCAAGAATCCGAATATGATGCCGGTTGGAATTTTCAGCGAGATGGCATCCAACGCTCTCACATTTTTGAAATCTTTAGTAAGGTTTTCGATACAGATAGCATACTTTGTCATGGTTCTTCCTCCGTGTAGCAAGAGAACTACTTGTAAACTTAGGTGTTGTTGATCTTTGTCCCTTCAGTCCAGAGCGGCACCGATGGCTAGGCCAACCACCATGCCACCTCCAGCGAAGATGACCACATTACCGATCAGTAACCCGATGCAGCCACCCATGATCAGACCAATTGCCATGCCGATGCCCTTGTAAGTGATTTTCATTGAGGATTGGTTGCTTGATTTTTCAGACATGATCTTCTCCTTTATCACTGATGTAAGTCACCTCAAGCAATGCCATGTTGAGGTTGTTTAGACGATTCAGAATCCCATAGAGTTCAGCCTGGTCCCTAACCTGGCACGTCAGAATGGTGTGTGGTTTTCCTGTTGAATCATTTGCAAAGCTGATCAGTGTGCCGTTGAACCAATCTGCCCAATGCTCGCTGAGCAGGCCTTTGATCGTGATCTGATAAGTTGTTGGAAAGGATGTGTCTGTTTTGTTAGAAGCTTCGCTATCCATTTTATTTTCCAGTTCCAGGCAGTGGAGAACCGCGCCAGGCAAATTAAAAGGTTGCCTACAGGATAGTGAAATCAGGGGTTGAATGAAACGTTCTTAAGGATGAGTTAAGAGGGATTTATGGGTGAAAACCATAGTAGCTATTAAGAGGGGTGAACGTGGAGCTGATAACTGGATGACTACGAGTTTTTTGGCAGGATGCCTAGCAAGCGCGCCTTGGCAACGGCTTCAGTGCGGTTCTTGACCCCCAGCTTGCTGTAGATATTACGGGCGTGCGATTTTACGGTATAAAGCGATAGATGTAGATCTTGAGCAATCTCCTGGTTGGAATAACCCTCAGCGATAAGCGTCAGGACTTCAACTTCGCGATTGCTGAGCGGTTCAACCAGGTCATCTTGCGAAAGCTGATCAGGTACTACAGAAATCGAAAATCCATCGAGTAGTTGATTACAGAAAGAGGCATGTATGCCTCGCAGCGATGCTTGATAGATCAACTGAGCCATGGGTTCCCCCTGGTCGATGAAGGTGCGGAGATAGCCTTCGGGCGCAGCCAGAGCAAGCGCGCGCGTTAGCATAGCGATGGCCGTATCTTCATCACCCTGCTTTTGGAGAACCAATGCTCTTCTACCCAGCGTTCGAATCTCGTATTCGACAGCCCCGGTTTCCTCCGCGATCTTCAATAACCTTTCTAACAGGACTTGAGCATCCGACAATTGGCCTCCAGTGATTAAAACTTGTGCCAGCACATCATAAGACTGGAAATCCAGGAATCTAATGTGATCGTCGAGGCGTAATCCACAAGATTTCATCCAATCCTCCGCCATCTGTAAATTCCCGGCGCGTAAGTGAATCTGCGTTTCGAGTGCTGAAGCGAATTTGTATTGAAAGCGTTGTTCAAATGGATATGATTCTTTTAACTGACTCAGGTAGTCATTGGCTTGTCTATAGTTTCCATAGGCTTGGTATATTTTCGCGAAATTAAAATATCCCAGACTTATGCTATCGTATGCTCCCCATGCTTTGGCTAAATCCAACCCGACTTCTGCACATTGCAGGGCCATTTCTAATTCATTGCGTTCGTAATATACGCCGCTCAAGCGAAGTTTGAGATATCCAAGGATGAATGATTGCATACCGGTTTGATGCTGATAGTTCTCAGCCATCTCAAGCGCTTGCATTCCAGTCTTATAGGATCGATTTAGCTGCCCCATTGTTCTGTAAATATCAATAAGGCGACTGAGGATCATCACCGAGAGAAGTGTGTCTCCTGCCTCTTCACTGAGGCTAAGCGCATTATTATGAAACTCGAGTGCGCCCTCAAGATTTCCATCAAATCGATGTGCATTGCCAATAATGAGGAGAGTAAAGCTTCGCATCGATACATCGGTTTCTGGTAAGTCTGTCAGCGCATTTTGGGCGATTCGGATGCTATGCGTGTAATCTCCTCTTGATCCCGTTATGTAGGATTGGAGCACCTGAATTCTCCCCCTTAGCCGCTTTTGAGTGTTCTCATCGAAATCCTGCAAAGTTGATCCGGCTTTATCGAGTAAAGGTTCTGTGGATTTTAAATTCCATGCGTATGCCATTCCCCAAGCCGTTGCCAATGCCAACCAGGGATTGTTGCTGAGCGTGTCTTCGGGCAAGGATGCCAATAACCGATTAAGTGTGGACAATTCGGCGGTAGAAACTATGGCCAATAGATGCCCTTCCATCAGCTTCGCTACCCTCTCAACGTCGCCTCCTAGTAATGAAAGTCTTACAGCTTCAGAGAGCATTTGCCGCTGCTCATGCCAGGAACTGGCGCGTTGGTATAGATCTGCCACAACGCCACAGTATTCTTGTTTTAGGCGGATGCGCAGTAGGTCGGCAAAGAGATGGTGATAACGATACCAATTTCGCTGATTATCCAGGGGTACAAGGAAGAGATTGGAACGCTCAAGTTCTTTCAGAATCCCTCGACTATCGTTTCGATCGGTGACAGTATCGCATAACGGTGCGCACAGCCGATCGAGGATCGATGTTTGCAGCAGGAAGGTTTGGATATGGTTTGGTTGCCATCGCAAGGCTTCATCGAGGAGATAATCCGCAATGTAGCGATCATCGCCTGCGAAGGTATTCACAAATGTAGGTCTGTCCGGGTGGTTTTTAAGGGAAATGGCAGCCAGTTGAAGACCCGCAATCCAGCCTTCGGTTTTATCGGTTAATGTGGTGACATCGGAAACCGTTAGGTCCAGCCCCATACTTTGATTGAGGAAATTTATAGCTTCCTCAATCGTGAATCGCAGATCTGCGACCCGGATTTCACTCAACTCTCCTCGCGCTCTCCAATGCGCCAATCGAATTGGTGGATCAGCCCGGCTGGCTATGACCAAATGTATATTCTTAGGGATATTTTCCAGTAAAAAGATGACGGCTTCGTGAATTTGTTGGTTTTCGATCAGGTGATAATCGTCCAGGACCAGGGAAAAATGACCTTCAAAATCTGAAATCTGGTTGATCAAAGGGATCATAAGCCCTGAAAATTCATCTTGTGGATGAGATTGATATTCGCTAAGAATTTGTTCGTCGGATTCGAAATGGATCGAATCCAAACTGGCAAGGAGGTAAGACAGGAATCGATTGATATCATTGTCCTGTTCATCAAGAGAGAGCCAGCAGAATGGCATTTCGCTCTTACTGATCCATTCACTAAGCAGTGTGGTTTTCCCATAACCAGCAGGTGCGGAGACAAGCGTTAACTTGCGATTCCATCCTTCATTCAACCTCTCAAGTAAACGGGTGCGTGAAACCAGGTTCGAACTTGGATGGGGAATATGAAGTTTTGTGGTGAGAATTTGAGTTGACATGAAAGAATTTCTAAGCTCGCCGGTTACCAATGATAATGGTTCTGATTGATCATTGCAGGGTATCTTTCATCCTCGTTGTGGAAGATATTGGTAACAGCAACATTACTTGTTGATTTTTAGCAGAGTCATTATTATTCTTGATAGATCATTTCATCGCGACTCAAAGCTCCGTTGTTTTTTTAAAACACCAAAAGTTGGGGCAGGCAATGAGGGATGTATCCAATTCCGCCAACTTGAAATGTAAGGGTGAGGCAACATCAGTTCTATGTGCATCAACATGTGTTTAATGAGGGAAATATGTCAGCTTTGTATATTCGTCAAAACACGATGAACAAGGTCGTGCTACTGGTGATGAGCGCATTGCTCTTCAGCGCCTGCTCGCCCGTTCAGGAGAAGCCCGCGACGGGGACGCCCCTCAGAGGTGTGTCCCTTCACACGCCTTCTCCCACTTTTCGCTCAGGTTCTGAAACGGCAACGATTACACCGACATCACCCACCCAGATGATCCTGCGCGTACCGCAGGATCACGTGTCGATTCAGGGTGCTATTGACGCAGCGCGCGAAGGGGACATCGTCATCGTTTCACCAGGGACTTACCAGGAGAACATCGATTTTGATGGGAAAGATATCACCCTGCAAAGTATGGACCCTGATGACCCTGAGATCGTGGCCACAACGATCATCGATGGGGGTAGAAATGGCAGCGTCGTCACCTTTCAGAGCGGAGAGACGGTCAGGGCTAAATTGACCGGCTTCACCATCACCAATGGCAGTGGCAACCTGTACTTGCGGAGCCAGGCAGAGGTGATCGTCACCTGTGGTGGGGGTATCTTTGGTTCGGGTGAAGAGCGGCGTTATTGTGGTGGGGGCATCGTGGTGGATGGATCATGGCCGACCATCGAAAACAATGTCATCCGTGGGAATGCCGTCCAACATGGTGGGGGAGGGATCTTTGTCGCATCCAGAGCCTTCCCGACCATCCGGGGCAACACCATCCGAGAAAACCAAGCCGCAGGGGGGGCAGGCATTCATGTGGTTTACGAATCCTGGCCGATCATCGAGGGCAACCTGATCCGCGACAATAAAGCTAACTACCCAGGCGGCGGTTTACTGGTGGAGATAGGGTCTGCACCCAAAATTGAGGCTAACACGATCCGTGACAATGAAGCAGTGGTTGGCGCGGGGATAATGGTATTTAATCATGCCTCACCCGCAATCAGGGACAACGAAATCATTGATAACGTAAGTGGACAAGGTGGGGGCGCTATCTTTGTGGGGGTAGGATCTTCGCTGACAATTGAAAACAATACCATTCGAGGGAACCGAGCCAGTATCGGCGCTGGCATCTTTATGGAGATCGCATCCGAGTTGATGATTACGGGTAATACCTTCACCGAAAATGTGGCATTTTTCAGCGGAGGTGGCATCGATTTGCCAGATGATTGCATAGCAACGGTGGATGGTAACACCTTTATCGGTAACCGGGCGGAGTTAGGGGGAGCCATCATGATCCACGGAGGTAACTCTTCATTCGTTGAAAACAATATCTTTCGCGAAAATCAGGCGAGATTAGGTGGTGCAATATATGCATCAAGAATGGCAACATTCCCAGTTGCTACAAACGAGTTTCATCTGAATATCGCCTCGGAAGTCGGTGGTGCGATCTGGATGTCGAACGATTCCACGCCGATCCTAAGGACGCCGGATGACAACACCTACGATCAAAACCAGCCAGACGATGTGTTCATCTCGGATGAATGAAGTCCAGCCGATATTTCCTACGTTGACTTCTTTGACCGGTTCAGTATAATGGTTTCAACATCGGAATAAACGACGCGACGACCGGGACGAGTAAGCGGTGCTTGGATCCGACAGGGAGAGGGGATCAAGAGCTGAGAATCCCCTACGAAATCCACCCGCTGAAAACCACCCACGAGCGTGAACCGGAAAAGTTCTTGAAGGTCAAGGACTGAGTAAGGGGATCGGGTCAGCTCCGTTAACAGCTGTCAGAGATGGCTGGTATTCCAGTTAATCTGGGTGGAACCGCGTGAGTATTGGCTCTCGCCCCAGAAGGGCGAGAGTTGCTTGTTTAAAGATATACAGCCAAGGAGGTGTAATTATGGCTGCTGAAAAACGTGAAAGGTACGAGGAGTCGGAGATTTATCGCATCCGGCATTCGGCGGCGCACGTCATGGCCCAGGCGGTGATGGAGATGTTTCCCGGTGAGGCCAAGATCGCCATTGGGCCGCCGATCGAGGACGGTTTCTACTATGACTTTGATCTACCTCGACCATTAACCCCTGAAGACCTTGAGGTGATCGAGAATCGAATGCGTGAGATCATCGCTGGCGATTACCGTTATGAGCGAGACGTGCTCTCGGCGGATAGAGCGCGCGAGTTGTTCGCTGACCAACCCTACAAGATCGAGTTGATCGAAGGGTTAGAGAGTGGGGGCACAGACGAGTATGGCGAGCCGATTGAGGGCCCGGTGGAAATATCCATTTTCACGCACGACACATTCACGGATCTCTGTCGCGGCCCCCATGTCGAGGACACGAGTAAAATCAACCCAGATGCGGTCAAACTTCTCAACGTCGCTGGAGCCTATTGGAGAGGCGACGAACGACGACCCATGCTGCAGCGTATTTATGGGACAGCGTGGAAGACGGCAGAGGAACTGGAGCAATACCTCTGGAGACTCGACGAGGCTCGAAGGCGGGATCATCGACGATTGGGGAAGGAGCTGGATCTCTACAGTATCAGCGATGCGGTCGGTCCTGGCTTGATCCTCTGGCACCCCAAGGGTGGAATGGTGCGCAAGATCGCTGAGGACTACTGTCGTGCCCAACACTTGGAGGCCGGATACGAATTCGTCTACTCACCGCACATCGGAAAGGCGAATTTGTGGGAGAAGAGTGGTCACTTGGATTGGTATCAGGAGGGCATGTTCGCTCCGTTGGACATTGAGGGCCAGCAGTACTACATCAAACCGATGAACTGTCCCTTCCACGTAGAGATTTATAAGAGCCGAACGCGTTCCTACCGGGACCTGCCGCTGCGGTATGCTGAGTGGGGTACGGTTTATCGGTATGAACGGAGTGGTGTGCTTCATGGTTTGTTGCGCGTACGGGGCTTCACGCAGGATGACGCCCATCACTTCTGCCGACCGGATCAGATGCCCGAAGAGATCGACATGGCCTTACAATTTAGCCTGAGTATCCTGAGAGCATTTGGTTTTGAGGACTTCTATGCGTACCTGTCGACGCGCAATCCAGAGAAATTTGCCGGAGAGCCAGAAGAATGGGACGCACCGACGGAAGCTTTGCGCGCGTCACTCGAGCGAGCCAAGCTCCCCTATCAGATCGATGAAGGCCAGGCGGTGTTCTACGGACCCAAAATCGATCTTAAGCTCAAGGATGCGTTAAACCGCGAGTGGCAACTCTCTACGATCCAATTCGACTTCATCCTTCCGGAGCGCCTGGATCTCACGTACGTTGGCGAGGACGGTAAAGAACATAGACCCTACATGATCCACCGCGCGTTGGTAGGATCCATGGAGCGCTTTATGGGGGCACTCATTGAGCACCATGCAGGGGCTTTCCCGGTTTGGTTGTCACCAGTTCAAGCCATCCTGATCCCAATTGCCGATCGCCACGTCGACTACGCAAACTCGGTAGGCGATCAGCTGAAGAAAGCGGGTTTGAGGATCGATGTCGACGAGCGCAGCGAACGCATGAATGCCAAAATCCGTGATGCTCAGCTCCAGAAGGTGCCTTATATGCTGATTATCGGGGATCAGGAAGTCGAAACGGGAGCCGTCGCCGTCCGTCTTAGGTCGGGCGAGGATTTAGGTGCGATGCCCATCGAGGATTTCCTTCGTCACGCCGAGGAAGACATCCAAGCTAAGCGATAGCGCTTGACATCGGAGAAAAGGTAGGGGCGGTTCGCGAACCGCCCCTACAGCGTTGGGGGTCATGTTTCAATGCATGGAGGGGCAATTCACCGTTCGTGCCGCGAGAACCAGCCAGGGTGCGAGACGGTATGAACCGCCCTACTTTTACCTGTTCTACGAGAGAGACTAGCTCAAAAGGGCTATGCTGAAAGGTGTGTAAGGTTGCTGACAGAGCGCTAAGGGATGGCTATAATACAAACCTATCGAGGTATTTGCGGAGATTGCATATGTTTCTACGATTGATTGGGATGGTACTGGGATTGTTGATCGTTGCCACAACTTCGCTCGTTGAGGCAAAACCCTCTATTGAACAGTTAGGGGTGCTTTGTCCGTCTCGACTTCAACTCCGCCACCCACAACTCTGTTCAAGGGGTGGCGCGCGTGAAGAGCTGACACGGCTTGCGATTGAAGGTTATTACCCCCAACGACCACTGCCTACTTACAGCATAGATCCTGAGTTAGGAAATGTGCCTTATTTCTATCTGAGATCGACGAGAGAAGATGGCACGCATGTCTATGGCAACTACCAGGATGCACTTAACGAGGAAAACCCGGCCTGGACCGTTGAACCAGGTTTTGTGTTCTTTTCGTGGATCGATCGCTTTGATGAGAACGGGAAGATCGTTTACATGATAACCCCGGGGGCTTACGTCAATGGAGATGGCCTCAGCCGTATTTCCCTACCAAATTTCCATGGCGTAGCTTTACGTCAGACTCCGGATAGACCTTTTGCCTGGGTGTTGGCATCCACGCGAACAGTCAGTGAACCAGGTTTTGGCAAACCTCTTACCAACCACTGGGTGAACCGCTATGAAACGGTCTGGATTTACGATGTCGAGCGGGTGGGGAATTTAGATTGGTATCAGATAGGACCTGACGAGTGGCTTGAACAGCGGTTGCTCGCCGTGGTCAATCCGGATCCGACGGTACCTGAAGGGGTTGAGGATAATCGCTGGATCTCAATCGATCTGTACGAGCAAACCTTGATGGTGTATGAGGATGGTCAGTTGGTGTACGCCACCCTCGTCTCAAGTGGATTGAAAGGTTGGTGGACCCAGCCAGGCGTGTTCCAGGTGTATACGAAATTAGATGGCGACCGCATGATGGGTGCTTTTGAAGTGGATCGCTCTGATTATTATTATTTGGAAGACGTGCCCTGGACACTCTATTATGACAAAGCGCGGGCGCTGCATGGTGCCTATTGGCATAACGGCTTCGGCTACCCCCGATCCCACGGCTGTGTCAACCTGTCCCTTATTGATGCACATTGGCTCTTCAATTGGGCGGAGGAGGGCACCTGGGTGTACGTCTTCGATCCGTCAGGTGAGACCCCAACCGACGTTGAGCAATATGGTGTCGGAGGGGCGTGATCAGGTTTTCTTCACGTGGTTGGTTTTTTCAGTGAATTCATGTTGACATTTCAACCTCAAGTTGCTCTAATAAGATGCAAAGGGGGTTTGTGCATTCGAAGATAGCTATGTTATCAGGAGAGTCGACCTTTAGGGGGAAGCTCCCACATATAGCCACCTTGGTTGGTCATACCGCTTTCCTTGGGGGATTCTAGGACCAAAGTACTCTGCGCATAGTCGCTTGCCCCATCTACAATGAAGTCAGTTAAAACCGGTGGTGTACTAAGCAGAATTTGGAGACGTGGCGTTATGTATGCCGATAACGAACTACTTTTCCCACCTTATGTCGTCCCACGCTTGAGAAACTCCAAAGGTGAAACCTGGCAGAAGTTGGTTGACCGGGTCGCGCTTTTAACGCAAGATGATCCAGAAAGTCTCGCGTTCTCGCTGATGATGATCCATCTGAACGGATGCCTTAGATGCGAGACGGACTCCTACCGGGCGATGCGCGGTTGTACAGCTTGTGCCCGGCAATCATTGCGGCGTTATAAAGAACCGGACCAGGAACTTATGGAGCGTTATAAGCTTGCCCTTGATGAGATCCAAGCTTATCTCCATGCCGAACCGGTTGAGCATGTTTTGGAACGAGCCCCATCGGCTAAAGCGGCCTGAGATTTTTTTAATTCGTGTTTGGACTATTGGGCGCCAGATGGCGCCCTTTTTGATTATCACGGGATCTATCTTATTCGTTTTAATGGGATGCTGGGTACAAGAGCGAGATCTCCGATCTGTATCCCACATCCCTAATCCCCAATCCCTGATCCCTAACATCAGACCTTCCAAGCCACCAAGTGATCTTCGCTTTTCCAATGAGTGCGATAGAATAGGGGACAAGTGAGTGAGGAGGGCTTCCTATGTCAGAAAACGACGTCATTGTAATTGGAGCAGGACCCGGTGGGTATGTTTGTGCGATCCGCGCAGCTCAACTTGGCAGAAAGGTGGCCATTGTTGAGAAGAAGTGGCTGGGTGGTGTCTGCTTGAATGTTGGCTGTATTCCGACCAAAGCCCTGCTTAAAAACGCTGAAATCGCTCATATTCTGCGCAACGGGGGTAAAGAGTTTGGTTTTGAGATCCAGGATTTAAAGCTCGACTACAACGCAGCTGTACAACGCAGCCGGCGTGTGGCGGATCGTCTGACGAAGGGCGTCGCTTTCTTGATGAGGAAAAACCAAATCGATGTCCACATGGGATCGGCGGTGTTTGCGGATGCGAATACGATCACTGTAACGAGTGATGATGGCAACATGAGAGATTTATCAGCAAGCGACATCGTAATCGCCACAGGCGCTTCGCCAATGAAGATTCCCGGTGTGGAGGTTGACGGAAAGCGCGTAGTTACCTATGAGGAGGCCATCCTTCAGGAGCAGCTTCCTAAGTCGGTCGTGATTATTGGTGCTGGCCCAATTGGGCTTGAGTTTGCCACAATTTGGAACCGTTATGGCGTAGAAGTGACGTTGGTCGAGATGCTGCCACGTATTGCACCACTAGAAGATGAAGAGGTCAGTGAGGAATTGGCCAAGGTATTTGGTAAACAGGGGATTCGGATCTTGACAAGCACGAAAGTAGTCGGCACCGAATCATTGAAGACAAAAGTAAAAGTGAATGTTTCAGGTCCTGAAGGCGACCAGACACTTGATGCGGAGCAGGTATTGGTAGCAGTTGGTTTCAAGGCCAACACTGAAGGGCTGAGTTTGGAAGGGATTGGCGTGCAGCTGGGTAATGCTGGGGCTATCGTGGTCGACGATCGCATGGCGACGAACATCCCTGGTGTGTGGGCTATTGGAGACGTTACAGGCAAGTTGATGCTGGCACATGTCGCTACGGCTATGGGGATCGTATGCGCGGAAAATATCGCTGGCGCCGAGACAATGAAGTTGGATTACGAGATGTTGCCGCGCGGGATATTCTGCCACCCACAGGTCGCCTCCTTTGGTCTAACAGAAGCACAGGCCAAGGACCGAGGGTACGAGGTGACCTTAGGTCGTTTTCCTTTCCGAGCAAGCGGGAAGGCGCTTGGCTTGGGCGATTACGACGGCTGGGCTAAACTAGTGGTTGATGCGAAGTATGGAGAGATCCTGGGTGCTCATTTGATCGGCCCAGAAGTGACTGAGTTGCTATCAGAGATCACGCTAGCGCAGTTGATGGAGCTAACCCCGGCTGAAATCGCCCGAAATGTTCATATCCATCCGACATTGAGCGAGGTGATTATGGAAGCCGCGCATAACGCTGAAGGACATGCGATCCACATATAAAGCCAGGAACTCGTTTGTTCTTGGGATGCACTGTCGTATTCAGATAGTGGAACCTATGCGGATCGTCGATGGAGGAAATCGATGGTAGATCACCGTGACATTGCGGGGGTTGTAGATCGCCAGAAAGAGCTTGTTCTCTCAAAACCGAACGTTATCGGGGTTGGGGTTGGCTTGAGGGAGATCAGAGGTCGAATAACGGATGAGATGTGTGTCGTAGCTCTGGTTCGACAGAAGATACCAAAGGCGGGACTCACTCCCGAATCTCTCGTTCCCACGAAGTTAGAAGGGGTATCGACCGATGTCATGCAAGTGGGCACATTGAGGGCTTTAGCAGGCCGAACGGAACGCCAAAGACCAGTTCCTGGAGGCGTAAGCGTTGGCCATTACAAGGTGACCGCTGGGACTCTGGGGGGTATTGTACGAGATAGATCATCAGGTGTTCGTTTGATCCTCTCCAACAATCATGTCTTGGCCAATAGCAATGACGCACGTCCGGGGGATCCGATCCTCCAGCCGGGACCAGCGGATGGAGGCCGGGTGGCGAGAGATATGATCGCAGAGTTAGAGCGCTTCAAGCCGATTCAGTTTAGCACTGGGCCGGCGACATGTGGGTGGGCTCAAGGTTATGCCAAGATTGGGAATGTAGCGGGAAAGTTATTGAAGTCGAAACATCGCATTGAGGCATTTCAGAGCGATCCGGAAGCTTCCAACCGGATCGATGCAGCTCTAGCTCGACCGTTGGATGGGGTCGAGATTCTGGACGAGATACTCGAAATTGGGGTGGTCGGCGGTGTCACTCCGGCTTCGCTCGGGTTGAACGTGCGTAAATCAGGTCGAACGACGGGTTTGACAACGGGCCAAATAATTGTCCTCGAAGCCACAGTTAATATCCAATATGGTGATCGAACCGCCCGCTTTGAGGGTCAGATTGTAACTGGACCGATGTCAGAACCTGGTGATTCAGGTTCGTTGTTGGTTATTGGCGACAGCCTTCTTGCTGTTGGATTACTTTTCGCTGGCTCAACGCAGGCGACGGTGTACAATCCGATTCAAGAGGTGCTTAACGGCCTGGAGGCGGTGATATGAGCGCATCGGATTCCCAGGAAGATGGTGAACGAGCGGATTTGCAAAGGGCCTTAATGGTTAAGGAGCGATATGGTGAAGAGTTAATGGGAAAGGCGAACGTGCAGGGGGTTGGGATCGGTCTTCATATGCGCGAGGGAAAGCCGACAGGTGGTTTGTCGCTGGTCGTGCTTGTATCTCATAAGGTTCCTAAAGCTCAGCTTGCACCAGAGGACCTCATCCCAAACGAGATCGAGGGTGTATCAGTGGATGTTCAGGAGGTAGGGGAGCTCGAGGTTCAGGACTAAATTTGGTGAAGCAATGTACATTTACCTTCCCGGGAGCTTGTAGCTCTCGGAAAGGTTGTTTTATGAATGACTTTGTGAGTTAACCTCCCCGCGAGCTTGTAGCTCTCGGGGAGGTAATTGGGCGATCCGAGGGGAACTCATTCCCGATGTTTTTTTGACCCCCGATAAACGAATTAATCGCCCTCATCTACCTACCGACCTTCAAGCTTGCGAATTGGTTGTTCCATGAGGTCATGGTTATTGGCTATATTGTTTCTATAACCCAAAAGTGTGACAAACCGAATGCGCGCAGAGGCGTTCTTTCGAGAAAGTGCAAGACGGCTCGTAGCGCGCGACCAAATGTAGGCCGACGGGCGATGATGTTGTCATATGCCCCGAATAGCGTTGTGTACGCCAAAACGCGTACAGGTAGCCCGTCAAGGAGACGTCGTAAATCCTTTCGCGTATAGGCACGCACATGAGGCGCGAATCGATCCCGGAGTCTCTGTGGAAGGTAATTGATCAGAGGGATATTGCCAAACCGGTAGCGGCCTCGCCAATAGATCCCGTGTGTTTCGAACGGGTAGCCACGGTTGGGGACGAAAAGGATCAATCGACCACCGATTTCACTTGAGTCTCCCCTGGGTTTTCGCAGGATGCGAACGATCTCCTCTAGTGCAGCACGGTCATCTTGGACATGCTCGAGTACCTCATGGGAGAGGACGAGATCGAACGTATCCGAGGGATAGGGTAGATGTTCACCGGCACCACGAACGACGGTTTTAAGATCTTGGGCGGCTTCAAGCGCCCGTTCCTTATCGAATTCAAGACCATAAGCAGAAGTCGTGTCTTGGGCCAATCTCAACAGGTAAGCTCCTACGCCACAACCGTTATCGAGCACCCGCCCATGAATTCGAGTCCCCGCAGCTTCTCGGATCATTTGCAGGCGTCGTTCCTGCCCGGCTCGCCACACATAAGAGGGCTCCCCTCGCAGGGCAGCTTTCTCTTGGTTATGGTTCATGGTAGCTCTATCTTCAAACGAGCGAGCGACAATCCTATCGCAGCGACGGTGGCTAGCTGACGGAATTTACCCGCGGTCCATAGCCGGTACACCTCGTCCGCAGGAAGCCAAACCACCTCCTGCTCTTCAAGATCCCCCGAATCTGGTCGGGTTACTTGATGACAATCGCTGGCTAGGAAAATGTGAGCTAGTCCTGACCCTCGGTTTCCACTAACAACATAGGATCCCAGCTCATCCCAAATCTCCGCCTCGCATCCTGTCTCCTCGAGCAGTTCGCGCTTCGCGGTGCTCAATGCGTCCTCACCTGTCTCAATATATCCGGCAGGTGGGTGAAGGTCAACCGCACTGACACCATGCTTGTAGCTTCGGATCAAACCGATTAACCCTCCAGCTTGGACAGGGACGACGATGACGAAAGCTGGCTGTTCTAGGTGTAAGTAGCCATCGACGATCTGACCATCGGGCAGCGCGACCTGATCTTCGTGGACCCGCAACCAGGGTGGACGATCAAGAATTAACTTCCGGTGGATAATTTTCCATGGTTTAAGATCGGACATCTTCAAGCTTTCATAAGCAAAATGGGGCGGTGAATAGGTTCAGGAGAGTCTATCATACCCTGAAGTAAGTATCCTGGAATCCAATGCTGCGACTGATTGGCTATGGTCGATGAAAGACATCCGTATGAGGATTGGATTCGTGAAATGTTGCGTACTTTTCGATTGATTGCCTTAAGTGGCTTCAAGGGGACGATAGCCAACCACGAAGTGCGTAGTAAACCAATGCCATGATCTCCCGCACCGCCATACGACTCTCTTCGAGGGCTTCGCTGTTGGGTATGATAACACTTCGGTCTGCCAAGAAATCATCGGGATGTTGCTCAGACGGTGCAGGGATTGGATCGAGCCCTTGAGCCGTGAAAGTCCCCATCGCACGCCGCATGTGGCTAGGTGAGGTGACCATTAAAAAATTTTCCACGCCATGCATCTCTAACATCGGACCCAGGTTTAATGCTTGCTCGAAAGTATTGCTTGAGGAAGATTCAAGCAGGATCCGGCTTGCTGGTACACCGCCTTTGATCAAGATATCCCGCATGGGTAAACTTTCCGGAGTTGTCATCCCAATGCGCTCGTTCACCCCTCCGGACACGATGACCCAGGGCTCATCCAGTTTGTGATATAGGCGCACACCCTCCCATACTCTCAGGATCCCAGCATTACTAAGGGTGTTCATCTCCTCACTGCCTGATCGTATCGTAACGCTGCCTCCTCCGAGGATTACGATCCCTGTAACGCCCTCCAGAACTGTACTATCGACGTGTTCGGTGTAGCCACGGCTGAGAACGGCTTCCATCGCTTTAAAGCTCAATGGCATGCTTAACACCATGTAGACCGCGACCAACAGTGTGAGCCAACGCACTCCCCATTTCGTGAGAGAGCGGCGATAGAGAAGGATCACCCCAATGGTCAATCCAAAGAGAAGGAAAGGGATCGAACCCAGCACAAAATATTCTTTGATGACCTCGATCATTGGATGAATTCCCCCTCCGTTCTTTGATGGACATACTGTTCAGACGTGCAATGGAGCGACCCATGGAATACTTCGATGCTTCCTTTTAGGTCGCACCATGTGAATCCACCGGATTAGTCTAATCTTCACTCCCTATGGGGATCACCGAGATAGGGATGTAGGGTTCACTGGCTTCTGGTGAACCGAGATAGAGATGGATGCGGTTGACCTTGAAGGTGAAGGTAGGGGTAGGGGGAAGCTCAATTTTTTCAGCAACTTCTGGGTTCTCAAAGCGTGCCAAGGTCATATGTGGATGAAGGTCATCACCGTGTTCGCCCTCGTATATCGGGTATTCGGGGAAGGCCTTTGATAGATGCTGGTACAACTCGAGAATCGGTTCGGGATTTGACGGCTCGAGAAACAATGCGTCTTCGAATGCTCCATATCTGTCGAGCGTGAGTTCGAAGGGAGAAAGATCAACGCAGATCGTTTTCAATCGAGCGGTCGTCGCATCGACTTGATCGGAGGGCACGAAGGGGTAAAGTAAGGTGATGTGTGCCGGCACCCGATTGAACCATTCGGTGTCGTATTGTTCACGAATAGAGAAAGCAAAGGACTGCACTTTCGGAGGGGGGATGATAAGGAGTGCGGTCTCGTATTCCATCGCTGATTTCACCGGTTTATTAGGATACAGGCTGCGATGAGGAACGTCAATATTCGAGAAGGAGCTCAGTTAATCAGGATACTCGCATCTGAAAATAAATCAAATGGGATTGGTTTCAATCACTTTCACGCCGCAGGAACCCGATTGTACGACTAAGGCCAATCACGGCAAGCAAACCCAACAGCAGCGCTGAGCCGAAGCTGAAGGTCACAGTGAGACTCACAGCAGCGACAGCGAGCAGCGCTCCAGAACCTTCGATGATAAGCAGACGTTGGAGATACTTTCGCTCCAGAGCCTCTCTGTAATCTACCCTCTCTGCGACTTCCATGCGTTGGTGAAAACTCTCTATATCCCAGGCGATAAGGGCTGCGATCATCCCAAGCAGCATCAATCCAAAAGGTAATCCTTGCCATAGACCAATGGCTGCCAGCCCAACAAAGAGCAGGAGCTCGAGCGAGGTAACCCATTTCGGCTGTCCAAGTAACCGTAATACCGCAAGACCGAGAATTGGGAGTGTCCAAATCCAGAGATCGCCTATAGCGTAACCAGCCACAAGAGCGCAAGTGGCGCATCCAAGACTGACGTACCAAAGTCTGCGGGTCATCCTCGTTGTCCCAATCCAACCGCACGGAACCAAAGTGGGATTCGGCCAAGAGTCGCGTGAACCGCCTGGTCAAATGGTTGGTCAACCTGCCAGTTGACGATCTGTATGCCAATTTGATGGGCTTTCCGAATCAACAACGTCCGTTCCAATCGTGCGATGCGCGTAGCTAAAGATGCTCTTGGATCAGATCCTATGGCTTTTGCCTCAAAGGATACTGGATCTTGGCTAATGACGAGGAGTTGATACCCTCGCGCTCTAAGGCGGATGAGGATCGGTAAATCCTCCTCCCAGAGAGGGCTAACCAGAACGATTTGTGAACGAGCTGGGAAGAAACGTGTTGGTATGTAATCGAGTTTGTCAAAGATCATACTCTCGCCAGGCTCTGCCCGGGCCAAAGCTTGCAGTATCCGCTCACGCTGCATCTTTCCGTACCCGGGAAAAATCCAATCCAAGAATCCACCGTAGACGAGCAGACCGACTCGATTGCCATCGGTGAGAAAAACGTTTGCCAAGGATGCTGTGGCATGGACCGCATGCTCGAAAAGTGATTGACCATTTACTCTCACTTCGCTTCGTAGGCGGGCATCCAGGATCAGCCCTACATCAGCTATGCGCTCTTGTTCGAACTCATTGGTGAAGAAAGCATGTGGATGACGGGCGCTCAACCTCCAATTTATCCAACGCATTGGATCGCCTGACTGATATGCTCGAACGCCAAAGAAATCCACTCCAGAACCACCTAATCGAGCAGGGACGGGTCCTGCGTAGCCATGTGTTTGAAGGGGCCTGATCGACACCCGTCTTAACCAACTGACATGAGGAAGGACGATGAGATCAGCAGACGCATGAAGTACCGCTTGCCGATGGAAAAGACCCGATCGATCTCCAGCCCTCACCTTGAAGTCTTGGAAAGCATGTCTACCTCGTACTCCACACACAGTGTATTCAAGGAGGATCGACTGGCCTGGCGACATTTCACTTAGTACACATGGGCTCCCTTCCATCACCTCCAGGCCAGCGGGGACAATATCCTCCAACATCACCTCCTCCAGATGTGAGCCGTGATTGGTGACGGAAACGGTTACAGTCACAGGAATACCTTGGGAAATTCGATCAGCGCTCAGTGTGCGGATGACCTGCAAATCAAGGTTCTGGGGCGCGAAAAATAATGTTGCGGTCAGATGGACCACGAGCGGGATGCTAGAGGCGATGATTAAACCGTTCGCGCTTGCGAGACCCAGAATGAGCAAGGCATAGATCAGCACACTCAAGAGGAGGAGTCTTCTCACCTTCAGCTACCCTCAATCACCGGGACAGGGACCGACCGCAGGATTTCCGAGATCACATCGTCAGCTGCATGACGCTTCATCCAGAGATCGGGCTCAAGGATCAGCCGATGGATGAGAGCTGGGATGGCAAAGAGCTTAACATCGTCGGGTAGCACGAAGTCTCGCCCCTTCATAGCGGCCCATGCTCGGCTTAACTTCAACAAGGCCAGCGAGCCTCTTGGGCTGGCTCCGACAGCTACCTGCCTCGCCTTTCGTGTTTCAGATGTCAAGGCTACGATGTAGCGTTCGATGTCCGGATCTACGTGGACTTGTTCAGCAGCCTGGCGCATGGTTAATATCTCTTCCTCATCTGTTACTTGTTCTAAATGAAATGCGTCGTGTCGTCGATCTTGTCGACGACGAAGGATCTCCTGCTCGTCATCTTGTGAGGGATAGCCAACAGGGAGCTTCATGATGAACCGATCGAGTTGCGCTTCGGGGAGAGGGAAGGTGCCTTCGTATTCGATCGGATTCTGGGTGGCAATGACGATGAAGGGCTCGGGGAGCTTCATGGTGGTACCCTCAAGCGTAACTTGATATTCCTGCATCGCTTCTAAAAGTGCGGACTGTGTTTTTGGTGAAGCGCGGTTGATCTCATCGGCCAAGATGATGTTTGCGAAGATGGGTCCCTTTCGCAAATCGAATCGATTCTGGTTGCGATCGTAGATATAGCCACCAGTGATGTCACCTGGCAGCAGATCAGGCGTGAATTGAATACGTTTGAATTCAAGTCCTAAAGCCGTTGAGAAGCTGTTCGCAATAAGGGTTTTAGCCAGCCCAGGGTAATCTTCCAATAAGACATGTCCGCCGGCTAAAATGGCTGCCATGATCTTCTCAAGAAGCGATCGCTTACCCACGACTGCCCGTTCAACCTCTTGGATGACCTTATCGGTGCGATTAGACACTTTTTCAGCTTCGTCATTCATAATCGATCTCCAATTGATCCTCTAGGAATTGGATGACTCTCTCTGGATCAAGATCCAACGGAGAAATGTGATGGGTTGGCATTATGGCACCTTTTAATCTTGTGATCAGGTTTGATCGTGTCGATAAGACAGGTGTCAATCCAGCATGGAGATAGGCTTCGATTTCAGATGGAGCGTCCAAGCCTCTTGACTTTAAACGTTCTCTCACCAGAGTTGGAGATGTCCTTTCTTGATGTGCAACCGCTTCTAGGGTCAAACCAAGCAAATGCTGCGCGAGACGCCACTTGAAGTAAAGACCTTCTGAGGTGCGGTTGATCGCTTGCATCAAGTTGTGGACTCGACCCATTCGAACTCTCGAGACTTTAGTGGTAACTTCGGTGGTGCTTCTACGCTTTAGGAGCGATCGAGTTGCGATGACAATGGCGATCGCAATAAACACCGCCCATAGGATAGGTTGCGGTAAGCTGTCTACATAGAGGCGTGCGAACCATGAGAGGCGAAAGAGAAAGGAGAGAAAGACTTCGCGTGTAAACTCATGCAGAATTACCGCCAGCGGGATCGAAATGAGGAGGATCAGGCTGACCACAATGAGGGGTCTTCTCATGCCGAGCTCCTGATGGCATCGATGATCGAGGAGAGGCTTTTAATGGCTAAACTCTCTTCTTGTTCGTCAGGAATTTTCGTGCCGTAACGCACCATCTCGAAGAGTCTCGTGAGCCTGCGAACCTGCTCGCCAGGTAAACCGCTGTCCTCCAAATCTCGTTCAAATTCACGCGGGGTCATGGCTGCGGCTCGTTTAATCCCGCGTTGCTCGAGGAGAATGAGGCTCATTTCATGATAGCAACGGATGACAGTGTTCTTCAGATCTGCCCCGGCTTGTAATGCATCGATGGCCTCCTGGGCTTCTTGGGCCAGCTGTTCGAGAGGGCTCGACTTTCGCGGGATCCTGCGTCTGATATAGAGGGCAATTCCCACCACGAGAGATGCGATGGAGATCGCCAAACCTATCGTCATCACAATCACAAGCCATTGGGATGGACGATAGGTGAATTCAAACTCCGTTGAAAGCGCTTCACCAAGCGGCAAGGTATCAGGTGGCACTATTCCGGGCTGGGAAAAAGAATACACACCTGAGCGAATGAGAAAGTATAGAGCGACGATCCATGAGAGAGAAAGCAGGGTCCGTATTACCCGCCTTCTGGCTTCTTGTGAGATGAGAAAATAAATGATGGCGAGAGGTAAAAGCAATTGTAAGCCGGCGAAGATATATAGAATGATGCGAACGTATCCCCCTCCGAGTGAGGGTAATTCAAGTCCTCCCCCCTCAGCTTCCGCTTCTCTCGATATCGAGAAAGGTTCGCCGTAACTGAGCTCCAGGTCTGAGAGGCCAGCGGATAGAAGAAACAGCGCGACAAGTGCGATAGATACAAAGATAAGAGCCCAGAGCCTCCTACTTCTCGTCAGCATACATTAATCCTGATCGTCGATCTGCCTTGAAATGTTCTAGATTTCGGAGATCTGATCATTTTTCACCGTCCTTGCACGTGTGATCGAGAGAGCAGGTTTCATCACGATCATGTTTAATTTTTAAGTCGGTGACCCAGATATCTTACCGCGAAATGAACTGTTCTCTATCGGAATATATTCCCTTTCCATTGTATGGGATACTGCCAAGGTTCCTTCTAAGTTCATAAGATCATACGCTGGTTTTCCTGTTCGATCCGTGATGGCTGAGTCACGCGGTCTGAAGATCGTATTGCATCACATAAATCGAGTGCTCTGTCAACCAGGATTGGATGCATACGAACAAAAAAGCACCCTCAGCCTGCGATGTCCTGAGCTTGCCGAAGGATCGAAGGGTGCGTACAACAGTGATCCTTCGACAGCCCTTCGACGAGCTCAGGACAGGGCTCAGGATGACTTAGGTTTTAGGATCCATCGTTTTCATCGTGATAGAGCACCAGATAAGCCGTGTTGAATTTTCGCGGGTCTTGACAGGTGATGACCGAGCGGAGAATAATCTCGATTGTGATCTTGGAGGGACATTGTGGTGAAGGTGTAAATGGTAATATCGAATGCTTAGTCAAGTAAGTGGGGGAAAAAGTTTGAATTACTCACACTAAGCAAGGCTACTCATCGGTGGATGATATCTCACGACGTCGGCGTTTAATTGCGCTACGGCGCCGTTTGTTCTCCAAGCGGCGCTCTTTAGACGCGAGTGTTGGCTTCGTTTTTCGTCGCGGTTTCGGTTGAACTGTCGCTTTCTGGAGCAGGGAGATCAATCGATCGATGGCATCCTTGCGGTTGCGGTCCTGCGTGCGATAGCGTCTGGCTTCGATCACCAAGACGCCGTCATCGGTCACACGTTTGCCGGCGAGACGAATTAGGCGCTCACGGACATCGTCCGGTAGGGATGGTGAATTAATCACGTCGAATCGGAGCTGTACGGCTGTGGCGACTTTGTTGACCTTCTGCCCGCCTGGACCGGAGGCGCGGACGAATTCTAGCTGTAATTCGCGTTCATCAATGCTGATCGTAGGTGTGATGCGGATCATATTCCAAGGATACCTCTTCGCTCGATCCACATCAAGATTGAACAAAGGCAGGGAGCAGGCAGGAGAATTGTACTCGTTGGCTGTAAAAGCTATGCTCAGGTGAGGAGCCAACTGTTATAATCGCCGCATGCGATCTCGATTTGCCTGGTTCGCTTTCGGTGCCGCGTTGGCGGCGCTCATCCTTTTAGGCGTTTATCAAATCCCGTCGGTGAAGTACCAACTCGAATGGCGTTTGGATGCCGCCGCGGGTATCCTGCGGGGTTGGTTGCATCCAGGGGATACCCTACCCACACCCGAAGGTGCGAAATGGGCCGAAATTGCTACGATCTCCCCATTGCCTCAGATAGAAATCACGAAAGGACTCGATACTTCACCAACACCAGACCCTACTCCTACACCTCTTCCCTCAGCAGTTAATCTACCCTCTCCCTCCTGGGAAAAGCAAGATTGGAATAATTGTGGTCCAGCGACTCTTTCCCTCGCTTTGCGGTTTTTCGGTTGGGAAGGGGATCAGTTTGATATCTCCGATCTGCTTAAACCCGATCGAGGGGATAGGAATGTAAACGTCGAGGAAATGGTCTACTTTGTACGAACGCGGGCCGGATGGTTGATGGCCGAGTACAGGGTGGACGGCACGTTGGAGACATTAAAACGATTTCTTGCAGCGGGTTATCCTGTGATCGTTGAAAAGGGGTACATCATTGAGAGCGAAGGCCCTGATGCTGGTTGGGCCGGACACTATCTCCTGTTTACAGGCTACGACGACACCCTTGAGGTTTTCATCGCTCAAGACAGCTTCAAAGGACCAGATGAGATCGTGTCCTATGAGGAGGTTGAGGAAGGATGGCGAGCATTCAACTATGTGTACATCGTGATCTTCCCCGCACAGAAGGCAGATGCTGTAGAGGCTTTATTTGGAGCGGGTGTCGACCAGGATGTCAATCGCAGACGTGCCCTTGAACGAGCACAAAGCATGATCGAATCTGATCCGGAGGACGCATTCGCGTGGTTTAATTTGGGAACCAACCTGCTTTATTACGAACGTTACGGCGAAGCAGCACAGGCTTATGACAATGCACTAGCTCTTGGCTTACCGTGGAGGTTTACGCGCTACCAGTTTGGCCCCTACATCGCATATTTCAATCAAGGACGTTTCCAGGACGTGATCGACTTAGCAGAGGCTACCCTCTATCGGACAAACAAAGCCGAAGAGTCAATGCTCTGGCGAGGTTGGGCTCGTTACCGTTTGGGGGATCTATATGGAGCGATTGAGGATTTTCGCGCGGCGTTGGTGGTTAACCCGAACTATCTCGACGCCCAATATGCCCTCGATTTTGTCGGCGCGGGGCGTTGAATAATCCCGCTTATATAACATTAACTTATCGATAATGGATAACTATTATCCATAATGGTAGAATGGATCTCGGTTGACACATCCTAGTGACGATGTGATAACCGTGATAATAGAGATCCAATAATGAAAGGATATACCGATGCTGATCAGTGAAACCTTAAATCAAGCGATGAACGCACAAATTGGTAGCGAGTTGGGTGCGTCCAATCAATATCTTAAAATCGCCTCGTACTTTGATAGCGAGACACTTCCCGAGTTAGCGGACTTCTTCTTTCGCCAATCCGATGAAGAGCGTATGCATGCTTTGAAATTCGTACGTTACATCTTAGATGCTGGTGGTAAGGTAGAAATCCCTGCAATTGGTGCAGCACCCACGGTTATCGAATCGGCCGAAGTGGCCGCAAAGATGGCTTTGGATTGGGAGCTTGAAGTCACCAAACAGATTAACAATTTGATGGACATGGCTATCAATGAGGGCGACCATATCGCGCGGGAATTTCTAAGTTGGTTTGTCAATGAGCAACTTGAGGAAGTCTCCACGATGGATGCTTTGTTGACCGTGATACAACGTTCCGGTGAAGGTCAACTTCAGTTTGTTGAAGAATACCTCGCGCGACGCGGTGACCCACACGCAGAGGCGTGAGCGGATACAAGTCTGAGTTTTAAAAACCATGAACCGAGGTTGTCTATCGTTATTTGTTGGACAGCCTCGTTTGCATATGAGATTGAAAAAGGAGAGTGCCGAGGTGAGGGGATTTTTCCCTCTTCCATTTAGGAAGAAGGTGGGGTGAGGGTGAAAGTTGCTTGGTGTGCTTTGCTTTATCCATCATATTGCTTAGCAGGATAATGCCTATTTGGCTGCATAGACTTTCAACAGAATTTATGTGTTTTTTGTTTAAAACAATCTCAGTTGTTGAGGGACTCGGTGCCCGTCAAGGGTGATATAGGGTGCAGCACGCTCCGCCATAATGCCGATTTTGCGTAAGTCGCTTAAGTATCGTATACGACCATGTTGGCGCGAGCGTAGGATGACATCCGCACCTCGAGGCCCAATGCCAGGAACGCGCAGTAATTCTGTTCGGTCGGCAAGGTTGACTTCAATGGGGGTTTCGGCCAACGTATTACGGGCATACGCCAGCTTGGGATCCGTAGAGATGGGTAGCCGTCCTTCGTGAGTGAAAGGTAGATCCTCAAGATCAAATTGGTAATCACGTAATAGGAACGAGGCCTGATATAGACGATGTTCACGGAGGGGATTTTCAGCTGGATGGTTCTCGAGAGGCGTACCTTGCACGGGAGTGAAGGCTTCAAAGAATGCCCGGCCGAGTCCATGGGTTTGATGAAGTTTCGAAACCGTGCTCAGGATCTCCAAATCGCTCTCACCAGCAGGTCCGACGACAAATTGGGTGGTGCTTGAAGGCCAACGACCTCCCCAGCCGCGATACGCGGGGGTGCTCCTCCGTATCTCCTCAATCCATCCGAGGGGTTGGAGGAGTTCATCGGTAAACTTTTTGGCTGGGGCAAGACATGAAAGACGATCAGGATTCGGTGCCTCTAAGTTGATCGATATACGATCCGCAAGCTGCATCGCTCTCATGATTTGATCACGTTCAGCGCCGGGCATGATTTTCAGGTGGAGGTATCCGCGGTAGCCAAGTTTAACGCGCAGAATTTCGGCCACGTCGAGCATGTGATTCTGGGTGTTAGGACCACCCGCAAAGACGCCTGATGAAAGGAAAAGACCGTCGAGTAGACCAGCTTGAAAGATATTGTGATAGGTCTTTGCCATTCCCTCCGGTTTGAAGGTAATCCGACGTTCGTCCCTCCCTGCACGGAAACCACAATAGTGGCAATCACGTTCACAAGCAGTGGTGAGCATTGCCTTGAGTAGGGGTATACGCCGACCGCCAGGCATTACGGCGTTTTGGATCGGGATCTTCCTCCCGTTGACCTCGATGTGATTCGAGATGCCACGGCGACTGAAGCGATCGCGCAATTCTGAAGGAGTGTATCCAGAGGTCCTGCGAGTATCACGGATAAATCCCCCACAGAGTGGGCTTTCCCCAGTCGCCTCGAACCTCGCCGCATCAGCGGTCATCGCAAGCTTATTGAGATCATCCATCAGCATCTATACATTAGCACAAATGATCTATTTATGCAACCTGCTTTCATCCTTTGGATCCTCACTTGCTGGTAGACCATATCTCATCATTCATGGATCATCCTGGTTTTCTTCCCCACGCTTGAGTCGTGGTGTTTGGAACCTCAAATCTGGGACAGTAGACCTTACTTACTGGTACAGATGTTGCATTTTCAGGCTAATATAGATAGGAGTCTCGCTATTCCTCGGCACATACAATGGGTATACGCGGCAGGTACCCTAAGGTGTCCGAGAATTAGGACCATAGAGCGGCTCGAGATGATCGCTCGAGTGGATAGATTTCTTCGGCGATAGCAATGAGTTGGTCTGGTTCTATGTGCTTAAATGATAGGGTTGAGAAGTAACCACCACGTGAGATTACGTCGTATTCTCGTTCTGATCATCATCGTGATCCTCCTGCCGTTCCTCTTTCTGGGTGGAGCGTCACCCGGTAGGGCAGCAAGCGGGGGGATTGTTCTGCCGATCCCTGGTGAACATCAGCGATCAGCGCCAGGGGATTACGATTCTGATCCAGGGAACCGAATCCACCCAGATGTAAGAAACGCAGCTCCCCTATTCACTTCATATCAAGATTGTGTTTCGGAAATGCCATGGCGTCCGAGGGATGCGAGCATCCCAGCAACGCTTGACGATGATATCGAGTATGTTCTGCCGTTCATCTTTCCATTTTTTGGCCGCGAGATTGTTAAGATAAATGTCAACACGAACGGCTTGATCGAGCTCCTGGAGCAAGGGGAGGCATGTATTGAGTGTGAGAATCCCCTGACTCACGAATATGGCCAGCATGAAGCTTGGGATCTCGATACGATCTTTGGGGCCAATGATGATTTGCTCACCACGGTGATCATCGGTGGGCACTCGGATCGCATTGAAATTATCTGGGCTGGTACGACCTCGGACGATAGCAATTTCTATGGCCAAGATCTCAGCTACAAGGTGATTCTCTTCAGCGACGGTAAGGTCCAATGGAAGTTCTTCAATTTGGATTATGTAGCCTATGATGGTGATTTCTTCTCCGGTGTTTATGATGGAGAGGGTGAAGTCGAATTTGCTCTTCCGGGGGGAACACCGGGTCCCGGAGAGGGGATCTATAAGGCGTATGAATTCGATCCAACCGGCCCAGGTATTTCAGAAATCGTCTGGAACGGCGATGATGACAGCATCCCGGTAAGACCTGAAGCCTATCTTGAATATCCCTTACCTTTCGTGTTCCCATTCGAAGGTCGATCTATTGAGGCCATCAGCGTCAATACGCATGGCTTGATTGAACTTCTCGAGAATAGCGAATTTTGTGTTGAATGTGAGGTAGGTTTAACCCACTTTAATAACAACCATGTGACGCTTGACATCGATGCCCTCTTCGCCGCCAATGATCTCCTTTTTAGTGGGGTCATTTTCGAAGGATTTCTGGACCACGTGGAAGTGACCTGGGTAGGATCGACGGACGATGATACCGACTGGCCGACCCATGACCTCAGTTTTCGGGTGACCCTCTTTGATGACGGCCGTGTGGAATGGAAGTTCTTCAACATGGATTGGTTGGGTTACGCTGGCGATATCTTCACAGGGGTCTACGATGAGGTAGCAGATATCGAGTGTGGTGTTCCAGGTGGTTCGCTGGCCATCCAAGGTGAGCGGATCAACAGGGCTTTCTTGTTTGATGATTCGGACCCTGTGAATCTGTCCCTTTTCAAGAGCGATTCACCAGATCCAGCGGTGGCTGGTGATCCATTAACCTACACCATCTTTGTCAGCAACAACAGCTTCACTGCCGGCACGCAGGTCATGCTCGACGATATCCTACCGGATGAAGTGACCTTCGTGTCGGCGGTACCTGATCAAGGTAGCTGCGAGGAGATCGGCGGGATCGTGACCTGTGATCTAGGAACGATTCCCAGCATGAATAATGCGCAGATCTTGATTAACGTCTTGATTAATCCTGGGACCTCGGGAACGATTACCAACACAGCGATTGCTTCGGGGCACGAGAACGACAACAATGTGAGCAACAACACGAAAGTGGAGGATACGCTCGTAGATCTACCGACGCCGACTCCAACGAGCACCATCACGCCGACGCCATCGGATACGCCCACCCCGAGCGATACCCCCACGGCTTCAGATACCCCGACGCCGTCGGATACGCCAACACCTTCAGATACACCAACCGCGTCTGATACACCGACACCATCAGACACACCAACCGAGACACTTACGCCGTCGGATACACCCACCCCGAGCGATACGCCCACGGCGTCGGACACCCCGACGCCGTCGGATACACCCACGCCATCGGATACACCAACACCATCGGATACACCAACTGAGACGCCAACACCATCGGACACGCCAACGCCGAGCGATACACCAACGGCTTCAGATACCCCGACGCCATCGGATACGCCGACGCCGTCTGATACACCGACGCCGTCCGATACACACGCCGTCCGATACACCGACTGACACGCCTACACCATCAGATACGCCCACGGCTTCCGATACGCCCACACCATCCGATACACCGACAGCCTCAGACACACCCACTGCGTCCGATACACCGACGGAGACACCAACGCCATCGGATACACCCACGGCTTCGGACACGCCCACGGCTTCCGACACGCCCACACCATCCGATACACCGACAGCCTCAGACACACCCATTGCGTCCGATACACCAACTGAGACACCAACGCCGTCGGATACGCCGACGGCTTCAAACACGCCCACGCCGTCCGATACACCGACTGACACGCCTACACCATCAGATACGCCCACGGCTTCCGATACGCCCACACCATCCGATACACCGACAGCCTCAGACACACCCAC